>ENA-UOIW01000529-UOIW01000529.1-human-gut-metagenome-genome-assembly--contig:-P58-NODE-529-length-30323-cov-12.612363_pt1 | contig 30323 bp, 27 predicted proteins | sample MGYA00242334_ERZ723881 | MGnify/ENA metagenome assembly ERZ723881 | reverse complement strand
GTGTCCAACTGGGTGAAGCTTAAATTTGCTGCCATGAATCTCAAAAAACTGGCCAGGTGGCTGTGCCAGGAGAGCCTTGACTCTCTCTATATTCTTCTCCTTTGGCCGCTACATGACCCAAACCCGGCGTATGCCTGACGCATAGCCGGGTTTCTCGACAGACTGACTGGATTATCCAAAGATAATCCAGTGTGCATTATTTCATCGGGCAGCTATCTTTATAAATTGTTTATGGCGATTAGCAACGCTGCGGTACTCTACTTCAGTTTAGCCCGGTGGGCGTTGGTCTACCTCATATAAACTTTGTGTGTATAGGGCCCGATGAAAATTAATAGTCACTTCTTGATTTTTCTAATAATTTTCGGTTTTCTATAATTGGTGTGAAAACGATAATTAGGATTTAGTGATAAATCACTTAATCCTAATTTTAACAGGCTTTCATTGATTAGTGAAGTATCACTAAGATGAAAACTCCAAATAATTTATCCTAGTGATAAACTATTTGGAGGATAGACGTTGAGCACCCGTGAAGCCATTGCACATCGTATCATTCAACTATGTAAAGAGCGTGGTATTACACCAAACGCTCTAAGCAATATATCCGCTGTGCCACAGGCGACCATCAAAAGCATTTAAAATGGAGAAAGCCAAAATCCCGGTACGGTGACAATTAAAAAGCTGTGCGATGGATTTGAGATTACATTGGGAGAGTTTTTCTCCACGCCCGAGTTTGACAATTTAGAACAAGAGATCATTTAATCGCCGCCTTTACAGACTCAAGGCGGCTTTTCAATATGTCATAATAGCCGTTACCATATATTTTCCCGGGGCGTTGCCGCTATAACGGAATGGATAGCACGTCACCAATACCAGTACATTGCCATCTGCTGTCGGCAACCGCCAGTCCGCCGAGTCCTCATATATCACGATTTCAAAAACCGTATAAGCATATTCCCGGCCGGCGGGATACCGCTATCCCCAATTTTTACATCCTGGAGGGGGCGCAGATGCTTCCGATTTCTGTGCCCCAGGATTACACTCATACCTTCATTGCCTGGTAGGGCGCTGTCTGGCATCCAGCCGGGGCCGCTGGATGAATAGCCTCAACAATTCCGGCGTCAGACGGTCAATGGCGGTATACCGGCTGGCTTTCTCAATGAAGATGCCCACGTTGGCAGTGGATGCCTTGGGTTTCTCCAGCCGTTCTTCCCCCACTTTTCCCATACACAGCTTACCCCCTAGCCCACATTGTGAATCTAGGGGGTAAGCTCGATTTTATTCGTTTTTGGACTACACTTTATTTTTTAGCTAATACACGTCTGAGTCCTGAGAGGTACTTACGAAGTATCTTTCCATTAAAGAGATATCCTAAAACCAAGCTATGTAATGTAAACAATACCAGGGAGAGTTGTGATGCAACCCTCCCTGGCTGTTCCGTATTAGTTTTCCGTTGTACCCCCGGTTCAAAAGTTGGCCGCATTCCATCCCGCCAGAGTGGTTACGCTGCTTTTGAGATGATCCGTTTTGGGGTGGGGCGGGACTTACTTCCCATAGACATTTGCCAGAATCTGAGCGGTAGCGGCTTTGCGGCAACGATCGCAGAGGGCCTCCAGCTCTTGGCCGGACCGCTTTGCCGCCATTTCCAATTCCTCCCGGGTGCCGATCACGCTTCCGCATTGGGCGCAATGGACTAGCTGGAAGGTTTTATCCCAGATGACCCTAGTATCGGCCGTTTCGGCGATGGGGATAGCCTGGGTGGGGCAAACGCTGGCGCAGGCGCCGCAGCCCACGCACACGGGACTTGCCTCGTGGTAGGGGGTAGCGATCTCCTTGAGCACGCCGCGATTGACCGTGGAGATAGCCCCCACGCTCAGTTCGGTGCAGGCCCGTACGCACAGGCCGCACAGGATGCATTTGCCCGCATCCGCCGCTGAGAGACGGGGAAGCTCGGGGGCCTTATAGATCCTGCACAGCGCGGCGATCCGCTGGCTGTCCGGAGCCCGCTTGCGTAATAGGGCCAGCACCATGCCCCGATCCTTGCAAACCCGCTCGCTTTCGGTTTCCACCCGGCACTCCCTTTGGATGGGATAGACGCAGGAGACTACGATCTTCGGGCCGCGCCCCTCGTCCACCTCCGCCAGGCAGACCCGGCAGCAGCCTTGGCCGGCCAGGGCAGGATGGTGGCAGAGGGTAGGGATCTGGATACCGTTGCGCCGGGCAACGGCGAGGAGAAATTCGCCCTTTTCGCAGGCGCAAGTCATGCCGTTGATGGTTATATTCATAGCGCAGCCCTCCCTTTTGCCTCCACTGCGTCGAACCGGCAGGCCTCCCGGCAGCTGCCGCAGACGATGCAGCGGCTATTGTCGATGCTATGGGGCTCCTTTAAGCCGCCGGAGATCACGCCGGCGGGGCAGGCACGGGTACAGGCGCCGCAGCCCACGCACTTGTTAGGATCGATCACGAAGCTGGTCAGGGCCGTGCATACGCCGGCGGGGCAGCGGTGTTCCTTAATATGCGCCTCATATTCCTCCCGGAAGTACTTCATGGTGGTCCGCACCGGGTTGGGAGCGGACTTGCCCAAGGCGCAGAGAGAGGCATCCTCCAGGGTATCGCAGATCTGCTCCAGCAGCTCCAGGTCGCTCTCCTGGCCCCGGCCCTCGCAAATGTCGGTCAGAATGGCCAGCATATGCCGCAGGCCCTCCCGGCAGGGGGTGCACTTGCCGCAGGATTCCTCGGAGAGGAATTTGATGTAATATCGCGCCACCTCCACCATGCAGCTACGGTCGTCCATGACGATCATGCCGCCGGAGCCCATCATGGCGCCTCGAGCCGTCAGGGTATCGAAATCCACGGGAAGATCCAGCATATCCGCCGGAATACAGCCGCCGGAGGGGCCGCCGGTCTGCACGGCCTTGAAGGGACGATCCCCCTTGACGCCGCCGCCGATATCGTAGATCAGATGGCGGAGGGTGGCGCCCATAGGCACCTCCACCAGGCCCGTGCGCTTGACCTTGCCCACCAGGGCGAAGACCTTGGTGCCCCGGGAGGTTTCGGTGCCGGTAGCGGCAAAGGCCGCCCCGCCATGCTCCAGGATGACGGGTATATTGGCTAAGGTCTCTACATTATTAAGAACCGTGGGACAATCCCAAAGGCCCCGCTGGACGGAGCGGATGTACTTAGCCCGGGGCTCGCCCACCCGGCCCTCGATGGAGGCCATCAGAGCGGTGGATTCCCCGCAAACAAAGGCGCCGCCCCCACGGACCACGCTGAGCTTGAGCCGGCGATCCGAGCCCATGATGTGCTCGCCCAGAATGCCCTGGGCCTCTGCCTGGGCGATGGCCGCCTGTACGTTATGGACCGCCAAGCCATATTCATCCCGGATATAGAGGAAGCCTTCCTCCGCCCCGATGGCCAGGGCGCAGATAGCCATGCCCTCCAGAACGCTGTGGGGATCCCCCTCCAGGATGGAGCGGTCCATAAAGGCACCAGGGTCGCCCTCGTCCCCATTGCAGGCTACGTATTTCGGGAAGCGGTCCAGCTCCAGGGCCGAGCGCCACTTGCGCCCCGTGGGGAAACCCGCCCCGCCCCGGCCCCGAAGGCCAGAAGCTTCCACCTCCTGGACGATCTCATCTCCCGTCATGGTCAGGGCCCTTTTCAGCGCGCGGTAACCACCATGGGCCATGTAGTCCTCTACGCTGCATGGCTCGATCTTGCCGATATTCCGCAGAGCGAACTTTTTCTGGGGGGTGTAGAAGGGGTTCTCCTGCTGGCTGCGCACCCGCTGCCCCCTGTCGTTTTTATAAAGAAGGCGCTCTATCGGCTCTCCGGCCAGGATGGTCTTTGATACGATCTCTTCCACGTCCTTCACTCGGACCTTGTAATAGGTGATATCGTCTGGAAGAATCTGAACCAGGGGGCCGTTCTCGCAGAAGCCGTTGCAGCCCGTCTCCTTTACGCAGCACTCTACCTGGTGGTCCGTGCCCATCAGGCTCTGCCGAAAGGCCTCAGCTACCCTTTTGCTGCCGTTGGCCAGGCAGCCGGTGCCGCAGCAGACCAAGATCGTCTTATTCAAGCCTGCCCCTCCTCTCTGTACTGCGCCAAGATCTCCGGCAGGCGCTCCATGGTCACCTTGCCGTAGTAGGTGCCGTCCACCACCATGACCGGGGCCAGGGCGCAGGACCCCAGGCAATTGACCAGCTCCAGGGAGAATTGCCCATCAGCCGAGGTTTCCCCTGCTTGGATGCCCAGCAGGCGCTCTATGCCGCTCAACAGATTGGCAGAGCCCCGGATATGGCAGGCCGTGCCATCGCAGAGCTTGATGATGTGCCGTCCCTTGGGCTTGAGGCTCAGGGCCTTATAGAAGGTGGCCATGGCGTACAGGCTGGACATGGGGCAGCCCAGATAATTCGCCAGGGCCTCCATCCCCTCCCGGGGGATATAATTGAAATGGCGCTGCATATCCTGGAGCATAGCCAGGCTGTAGCGCTGCTGTGCAGGATACCTATGCAGGATATCCGTAATGGCCTGCAGATCCACTTGCACCGGCCTCACCGCCTTTCCTTTTGATTATTGCTGTAGTGATACCGCCCGCCGGGCCCTCTGCTCAGCCCCCAGCCACCACCGGGAAGATCTGCACGGTGTCCCGGTCGGTCAGGGGGGTGTCCAGCCCCTGGAGGAATTCGATCCGCCGCCCATTGACCATGACGATGACCCGATCACCCAGCGACTTCCCATCCGGGGAAAAGAACTCACCCCGGAAGGCCGGGCCAAACCGGCGGCTGAGGGCCTCGCCCAGGCGGAAAACCGTCTCCTCTGCGGGGCAGGCCAGTTCCTTGCAGCCGGCATACTGGGGCTCCCGGAGATAGGCAAAAAACTTAACGGTCATATACAGGCCTTTCCTGCCCGGGCCAGGGGCGCCCCAGCCCGGGCAGCTCGCTTATCGCAATTATTTTAAATGAAGCTGCTCTAGCTTTTCCGGGGTAGGAATGCCCTCGGCCGTCCAGCCCCGGGCTGCATAGTATTCAGCCAGCATGGTATACAGGTCGTTGACCTTGCCCGCCGCCGGGCCGCTAGGCAGCTTCTCCCGGAGCAGGCGGGGGGGCAGCGCATCCTTTTCCACGCCGGCAGCGATGTTGAACTGCTTTTCCAGATTCCAGATCCGCTCCCCCTTGAGCAGGATCTCCTCATCGCTCTCATCGCTGCCCACGGCCTCCCTGTACTGGGCGGCCACCTCGGGCAGGCCGATGCCGAAGGTAGTAAACAGGCAGATGCCGGTGGCATCCACCAGGGAGGTAAGATCCTGAAAGGTTTTGAGCATACTGGCCTTCCCTTCGGTGACCAAGGGATCCATCTTTACCGGCAAACCCAGCACCTCGGGGGAGATCATGTAACCCCGAACATGGCAGCCGCCCCGGTTGGAGGTGGCGTACTCCAGGCCGATGCCCTGGATGGCCCGGCCATCATAGGCGGGCATTTCCTGCTTCTTTACGGACATGGAAAGCTCCGGATGGCCGTATTTTTCCGCCATACGGTAGGATCCCAGGCCCAGGACCTTGCCGAAGCCCTCGCCCTTGCAGGTCATCTCCACGGCCTTCACCATAGCGGCGGCATCGCCAAAGCGCAGAGGAAAGCCGATATCGGCTTCGGGGATGGCGCCCATTTCATAGAGCTCCATGGCGCAGGCCACGGTGGCGCCCATGGTGATGGGGTCGATGCCGTACTGGTTGCACAGGAAGTTTGCATCGCATACGGCGGCCAGATCGCTTATGCCGCAATCGGCCCCAAAGGACCATCCCGCCTCATACTCGGGACCCTCGCCCTTTGACTTGAAGGGGCCTTCCTTAATCTCTACGGCCCGTCCGCAGCCGATAGAGCAGCCGAAGCAGCCCTTGTTCCGCAGGAGGTATTTGGCCGCCAGGGTCTCGCCGGAGATATCGTCGGCCTGATCGAATACCGCGCCATCCCGGCCATTGCACAGGGGCAGCCCGCCGGAAGCGTTGACGATATTCACTAGGATCTGGGTGCCGTAGGCCGAGAGGCCGGCGCCGGTGACGGGGTGGGCCTTGAGCTTATCCCGGGCGTCCATGCAGGCCTGGAAGAAGCTATCCGGCCGGGATACGGTGATGGCGCTGGTGCCCCGGACGGCCACGGCCTTGAGCTTTTTAGAGCCCATTACCGCGCCGATGCCGCCGCGGCCGGCAGCCCTGTGTTTATCATTCATGATGCCGGCAAAAAGGCATCCATTTTCCCCGGTGGGGGCGATGCAGGCGATACGGAATTCATCGCCCAGCTCCTCCAGGAGGGTATCCGTGGTTTCGTATACGTCCTTGCCCCACAGGTGGGAGGCGTCCCGGAGTTCCACTGCGTCGTCGTTGATGTACAGGTAGACCGGGTGGTCGGAGATATCCTCAAAGATGATGCCGTCATACCCGGCATACTTGAGCTCGGGCCCAAAGTGCCCGCCGGAGTTGGCCGCGCCGATCGTCCCGGTGAGGGGCGCCTTGGCCACGGCGTTGTAGCGGCCGGAGGAGGTGGCGCAGGTGCCCGTGAGAGGGCCGGTCATGAAGATCAGCTTGTTGCCCGGGCCCAGGGGGTCGCAATTGGGGTCGCACTCATCGCAGTAATATTTGGTGCCCAGCCCCCGCGCACCCACGTATTCCTCTGCGTTTTTCCGGTTCAAAGGCTCCTTGATGATGGTGCCCTTGGCCAGGTTTATCCGCAGGATAGTTCCCATATATCCGTTGCCCATGGCTCAGACCTCCATTCCCATGGCGGCTACGATCTTGTCCGCCGTCAATTTTTTGCGCGGGTCCATGCGGCCGGCGTCCTCGTAGGTCAGGGCGCCGCCGGGGCAATAGCGCACGCATTTGGGATCGCCGCCGCACTGATCGCACTTAAATACCTTCCGCAGCCGGGGCGAATAGGACATATTGCCCAGGGCGCAGGCGTTGGTACAGAGCCTGCAGCCGATGCAGGCGTCGTAATTGATGGTGACGATGCCGTCCTCATTCCGGCTGATGGCGTGGACGGGGCAGACTTTCATGCAGCTGGCGTCCTCACACTGCTGGCATACCACCGGCACAGCCAGGGTGGCTGCCTCGTATTCCAGCACGGTGATGTTGGACAGCCTGGGGCTGAACTTCTGATAGTGCCCAAAGGAACACACCAGCTCGCAGGTGCGGCAGCCGATGCACTTCTCGGGCTTGACGACCAATTGTTTCATAGCCATTCTCCCACCCCCGGATATGCAGGGGGACAGGAACCCACCTCCCCAAATCGTATTTTTTGCCCCTGGGCCCATAGGAAAAAGCCCAGGAAGCGCCGAGCTGTTTTTGCCTATGCGCTTCTGATTTCTATTTTACAGTCCAGCCGGCGGGGGTGTAAATCGTTTAGAGACAAATTGGATATTGCTTTTAGGCATAGATTATCCTATAATTTTACGAAAAGGGAACCCTCTAATCGCCTGATCTTTTTCCGGCCGAACCACAATAGGGAGCTTAGGTTCGGCGGTTTCTACAAGATATCCGTCCTAATTTTCAAATCGGACTTATTCATTTATGCTATTATGCTATGACCGATATCCGCCGGCGCCAGGTTGTCGGCTTGGAGGCTTTCTGTTTTCTGCCGGGGAGGATGCGCCATGACCCTTGACCAGATGCGGTATTTTGTAACTGCGGCTCAGCTGCAAAATCTCTCCAAGGCGGCCGAGGCCCTCCATATCAGCCAGCCCTCCCTGTCCCGGAGCATCGCCCGGCTGGAGGAGGAATTGGGCACCCCTTTATTTTACCGCCAGGGGAGGCGGGTGGTGCTCAATGAGCTGGGCAGCCAGTTCCTCACCAGCGCCCAGTCAATCCTGCGGGAATTGGACGGCACGCTGGCGCAGCTACGCACCTATGCCGGGGGGGTGGGGGCTAGGCTCTCCGTGGGCCTGTGCGGGCCGGATGGGCCGGTTACCGCCTGCCTGGCGGCCTTCTCCACCGCCCACCCCCAGATCATCCTGAACCTGGATTGCTCCATTGCGGCCAAAGAGGCCCTGGATATCAATCAATATGATATGCTTCTCTGCCCCGATACCGGGGAGTACCGGCGCTTCCGGGGGATCCCTCTCCGGGAGGAACGGTATCTGCTGGCCCTGCCGGCTTCCCATGCCCTGGCAGGCCGGCCCGGCATACTGCCCAGAAGCCTGGCTGGGCAACCCTTCGTATTCCTCCGGCGGGGGCAGCTGCGGATAGAGGATCCTTACGACCTGTGCGCCGGGCTCAACCTGGGCCTGCGCACCGCCTGCCTTACTGACGAGCGGGAGCAGCACAGGCAGCTTATAGCCGCCGGTGTAGGGCTGGGCTTTGTGCCGGAGGGGTGCGCCGGACCCTACCGGAGTGATCCGGCCCTCCGGCTGCTCCCCATCCGCAGTGACAAATTCCAGCGCCGCCTGATGCTATGCTTCAAGCGCGACAAGCATCTTTCCCCGGCGGGAAGGCTCCTCCGCTCCTTTGTGCAGGAGCACTTTCACCTGGGCGGCCCCTCCGGGCAGAAGGAGACCACCTGATACTCCTGCTCTACTAGATCCACCCATAGCAGCCGCCCGGCCAGGGGGCTGGGGCGGCCGCACAGGAGCTTGACCGCCTCTCCCGCCTGGATGGCAGCGCACAGCCCAACGGTAGGGGAAAGGCTCCCCTGGTCTGGGGCAGCCGGAGCATCGGCCGGATAGAGTTGCTCCATCATGCCGCTATCCGGAAGAATCACAGCCGCCTGGGCGTACCATCCCCGGATTGCCCCGTGTACCAGGGGGATGCCTGCCTGGCGGCAGGCGCTGGCCAGGATACGCCGGGCCGCCGGGCTGTCCAAGGCGTCCAGGGCCAGGTCGTGGCCGGCGATGAGCCCCAAGGCATTATCCGCCGTAAGAAATACGGGGCGCGCTTCCACGGCGGCCTCTGGATTCACCAGCGCAGCCCGGGCACAGGCCGCCTCTGTCTTGGAGCGGCCCAGGCTCTCCATATCGGCCAGAAGCTGCCGGTTTAGGTTGCTAGGGACGATTGTATCCCCATCGCAGACCGTGATGGCCCCCACTCCCGCCCGGAGCAAATGCTCCAGAAGATAGCCACCCAGCCCGCCGCAGCCGGCAAGGAACACCCGCCGCTGCCGGAGCAGCAGGCATTCCTCTTCCGTGAGCGGGCCGAGGTTACGGATATAGCGCTCCTGCATATCAAGTTCACCTTTCACGCTTTTTCTTCCATTTTATTTGATTTGTCCTGCGGGAGCAAGGCGCAGGGATGTAGTTTTCCACAAAGCCTGCTATGCGTATAGGAGGGAAGCATCATGCTCCATGTTAAAACCCCGGATGAGGCCCTGGAAATCATCCACGGCGCCTTTGCACCCTTGGGCCGCCCTCCGGAGGCGGTTCCCCTCTTATCCGCCCGGGGGCGGGTGCTGGCCCGGGCCGTGACTGCCGAGGCCTATGTGCCGGACTTCTGCCGCTCCACAGTAGATGGCTACGCCCTCCGGGCCGCGGATACCTTCGGCTGCTCCGAGGCCCTGCCTGCGCAGCTCCTTCTAGCCGGGCAGGTCCGGATGGGGGAAGGGGCGGGCCTAGCCCTGGCCCCGGGGCACTGCGCCGCCATCCCCACCGGCGGGGAGGTGCCTCAGGGGGCGGATGCAGTGCAGATGCTGGAGCTTTGCGAGGACTATGGCGACGGCACCATCGGCATCCTCAAAAGCGTAGCCCCGGGCCACAACATGATCTTCCGGGGGGATGACGTGAAGCCCGGAGACACGGTACTCCCTGCCGGCCGCCGGCTGGAGCCCCAGGATATTGGGGCCCTGGCTGCCCTGGGCGTAACGGCAGTACCCGTAGTGCCCCGGTTGCGGGTGGGGGTTATCTCCACCGGGGATGAGCTGGTGCCGCCGGAGCGTGCCCCTGCCGCCGGCCAGGTTCGGGATGTAAACGGCCCCATGGTATGCGCCCTGCTGGAGCAGGCAGGAGCCCTGCCCCGCTTTTACGGCATCATCCCCGATCGGGAAGACCGCCTTATGGGGGCGGTGGAGCAGGGGCTGACGGAGTGCGAGGTGATCCTCCTGTCCGGAGGGAGTTCCGTCGGGGAGAAGGACGCGGCCTGCCGGGTCATGTCCGCCCTGGGGGAGGTCCTCTTCCACGGCATCGCCATGAAGCCGGGCAAGCCCACCCTATTGGGGAGGATGGCGGGGGGGAAGGCCATGGTAGGGCTGCCGGGGCACCCGGTGGCTGCGCTCTTCTGCACGCACCTCTTCGTTCGGGCCCTCCTTGCCCGCCTGGAGGGGCGGGCCCTCCGCCGGCGGCAGATAACCGCCCGCCTTACGGAGGAGGTCTCCGCCAACCATGGCCGGGCGCAGTACAATGGCGTGTTCCTTCGGGAAGGCCCCCAGGGGATGGAGGCGGCGCCGATCCGGGGGAAATCAGGGCTCATCACTGCCTTGGCCGGAGCGGACGGCTATTTCTGCATCCCCCGGGACTGCGAGGGCCTCCCTCGGGGGTGCCAGGTCCTGGTGACCACCTTTACAGAGGCTTGAGCTACCGGTAGCTTACCAATATTTGCCCCTTATATATCAATCATCCTATGGAGGGAAGCGCATGGCTTTTCAATATCTCAACAACTGGCCGCTGGATGAGGCCAGGGGCCAGTACCTGGCCCTGCTGCGGGAGGCGGGCTTTGCTCCCCGGCGGGAGAGGATCCCTGTCCAGGCTGCCAGGGGCCGGATCACCGCAGGGGCGGTGTACGCCCATATCTGCGCCCCCCACTACCCCGCCTGCGCCATGGACGGCATCGCCGTCTGTGCAGCGGATACCTTCGGCGCCAGCGACACCACCCCGATCTCGCTCCTCCCGGAGCAGTATACCGTGGTGGATACCGGCGACCCCCTGCCCGAGGATAGGGATGCCGTCATCATGGTGGAGGAGGTGGTCTTTGCCGAGGGCCGGGCAGTGATCCGCCAGGCTGCCGTCCCCTGGCAGCATGTGCGCCAGATTGGGGAGGATATCTGCGCCGGGGAAATGCTGTTGGCTGGCCATATGCCCATCTCCCCCGCCGCCATGGGGGCCATGATCGCCGCCGGCGTGCTGGAGGTGGAGGTGCTGGCAAAGCCGCGCATCGGCCTGATCCCCACCGGGGATGAGGTGGTCCCTCCCACAGCCGCTCCAAAGCCTGGCGATGTGATGGAGTTCAACTCGGTCATCTTCTCGGTCATGCTGGAGGAATGGGGGGCGGCGCCCCGGGTCTATCCCATCGTCCCCGACCGGGAGGAGGCGATCCGCGCCGCCCTCACGGAGGCGCTGGAGCAGTGCGATATGGTGCTGCTCAACGCCGGTTCCTCCGCCGGGCGGGAGGATTATGCCGCCGCCGTCATCGGTCAGGTAGGGGAGGTATTTTGCCACGGTATTGCCATCCAGCCGGGAAAGCCCGCCATTTTGGGGTATCAGGGCTGCAAGCCCATTCTGGGGGTGCCCGGTTATCCCGTGTCCGGCATCATTGTGATCGAGCAGCTGCTTCGTCCCCTGGTGGACCTTTGGCTGTGCCGGGAGGCTGGAGCGGGCCACAAGGCCCAGGCCGTGCTAAGCCGCCGGGTGGTATCCAGCCTGAAATACCAGGAGTTTGTCCGGGTGCGGCTGGGGCAGGTACGAGGGCGGCTGGTGGCCTCCCCCCTGGCCCGGGGCAGCGGCGTGGTCTCCTCCTTTATGAAGGCCGACGGCATCCTGGAGATCCCCCAGGGGAGCGAAGGGGTGGAGGCGGGGGAGACGGTATCCATCCGGCTTCTTCGCCCTGCCGGGGAGCTGTCCCGCACCCTGGTGGCTATCGGCAGCCACGACCCCCTCCTGGACGAGTTGGCGGACCTGCTCCATCAGGCGGATCCGGGCGCCTTTATGAACTCCGCCCATGTGGGATCTATGGGGGGCCTCATGGCCATCCGCCGGGGGGAGGCCCATGTGGCCGGCTGCCATCTGCTCAACGAAGCCGATGGCAGCTACAATACGGCGATTTTAGAAAAGCAGTTCCCCAAGGGGGGCGTGTACCAGGTGGAGTGCGTAGGGCGGACCCAGGGCCTGATGGTGGCCCCCGGCAACCCTCTGGGCCTGCGGGGCTTTGGAGACATCGCCCGCCCGGGGGTGCGCTATGTCAACCGGCAAAAGGGTTCCGGCACCCGCATCCTGGCCGATTATCTATGTAAGAAAGAAGGGGTGGATCCTGGGGCGGTGTATGGATATGGGCGGGAGGAATTTACGCACACCGCCGTAGCCGCCCAGATCGCCGGGGGCACCGCCGATGCGGGGATGGGGATATGCTCCGCGGCGAAGATCTACGGCCTGGATTTCCTGCCCGTGTGCGTGGAGCAATATGACCTGATCATCCCCGATTATGCCTGGGACAACCCCCTGGTCCGCCGTATGCTGGAACTCCTGGCGGAGCCGGCCTTCCGCGAGCGCCTGGAAAAGCTGGGGGGCTATACCCTGGATCGGCCGGGGCGGGTGCGCCGTGTTTACTGAGGCGCGCCTGGACGCGGTGGTGCTGGGGGGCGGCCTGCTGGGCTGCTTTGCCGCCCGCCATCTGACCTCTTACCGGCTGCGCTGCGGCCTGGTGGAGGCGCGGGAGGACGTATGCACCGGCATTTCCCGGGGCAACAGCGCTATCATTTATACCGGCTATGATAACAAGCCCAATACGCGCAAGGCCCGGCTGTGCGTACAGGCCAACCGGGATTTCCCCCGGCTATGCGCCCAACTGGGCGTCCCCTTTGCCCGCCGGGGCTCCCTGCTGGTGAGCTATGGCCCCCGGGGCGACGAGGTGGTCCGGCGCAAGTATGGCCAGGGGCTGGAAAATGGGGTGGAGGGGCTGGAACTCCTGACCGGAGCCCAGGCTATGGCCCTGGAGCCCGGATTGGCCGAGGGGATTTCTTCGGCCCTTCTAGCCCCCGGCACGGGGGTGACAGATCCCTGGGCTCTGTGCTTTGCCGCCTATGAGAATGCCCGCGCCAACGGCTGCCAGGTATATCTGCATGCCCCGGTGACCGCCCTGATCCAGGAGGGAAGAGACTGGATCATCACGGCGGGCCCCCATACCCTCCGGGCCGGCGCGGTGATTAACTGCTGCGGCCTGGAGGCCCACCGCATCCAGGAACTGTGTACAGCCCCCACGGTGCGGGTGATTCCCGGCCGGGCGGACTACCTGGTGTTGGATCAGCCGGCGGGCCCCTATGTCCGCCATGTGATCTTTGCCGAGCCCGAGGAAGGGGGCAAAGGCCTTACGCTGGTGCCTACCATGGAGGGCAAGCTTCTCCTGGGCCCCTCGGAGCAGGCTGGTGGCGGCCGCCCCGACCGGGCCGTTACGCCGGAAGGGCTGGAGTTCCTCCGCCGCATGGCGGCTCGGGTGGTCCCCTCCCTGGACCTGGGGCAGAGCATCCGCGCCTTTGGGGCGGTTCGCCCCAACCCCTATTATGTCCGGAGGGAAGGAGAGGCCTGGGTGCCCGAGGAGGGAAGCATCCACAGCTTTTTCATCGGCAACCCCTGCCCGGGGCTCTGGTCCCTTATCGGCATCAAGACCCCGGGGCTTACCTGTGCTAGCGCCTTGGGAGCCATGCTGGCCCGGCAGGCGGCAGCCTATTTAGGAAAAGAGGCCCTCAACCCGAATTTTGACCCATGCCGGCCTCCGCCCCCCAGGCCCCGGGAATTGGATGCCCCCGCCCGCCGGGCTCTGGTCCAGGCCGATCCCGCCTATGGCCGGGTAATCTGCCGCTGCGAGGATGTGACGGAGGGGGAGATCCTGCATGCCATCCGCCAGGGGGCGGTGACCCTGGATGGGGTCAAGCGCCGGGTGGGGGCGGGCCTGGGCCGGTGCCAGGGCGGCTGGTGCATGGACCGGGTGCTGGAGCTCCTGGCCCGGGAGACGGGGGCCTCCCCTTGGGAGATAAATCAGGACGGGCCAGGCAGCCCGCTGCTGGTGAGGGGGAAGGACGATGTGGTGTGATGTACTGGTGGTGGGAGCCGGCGCGGCAGGGATGGCTGCGGCCCTCTCCGCCCGGGAGGCGGGGGCGGAGGCCGTCCTTCTGGCAGATCGGAATGCCCGGCTAGGGGGCGTGCTGCCCCAGTGCCTCCATTCCGGCTTTGGCGCGGGCATTTTCCACAGGGAGATGACCGGGGCAGAGTATGCCGCCCGCTGGGCGGCCCGGGTGGTGGCCGCTTCCATCCCCTTTCGCCTGGACACCACGGTCCTCTCGGTCAGCCCGGAACGCCGGGCGCTGCTCTCCGGCCCGGAGGGGGTGGAAGAAATCGACTTCCAGGCCCTGGTTCTGGCCGCCGGCTGCCGAGAGATCCCCATAGGGACCCTGGCCCTCCCCGGCACGCGCCCCGCCGGAATATTTACGGCCGGGCAGGCCCAGCGGATGGTGAATCTCCAGGGCTATTCTCTGGGCAAAAGGGCGGTGATCCTAGGCAGTGGGGATGTGGGGCTGGTCATGGCCCGGCAGCTCTCCCTGACCGGATGTTCTGTGGAGGCTGTGGTCGAGCAGCGGGAGCGCTGCGGCGGGATGCCCAGGAACTACCGCCAGAGCATCGTGGAAATGGCCATCCCCCTGCTCACCTGCACTACGGTGTGCTGCGTCCACGGGGAGGGGCGGGTCTGCGGCGTCACACTCCGGCGGCTGGATACCGGCGCGGAGCGCTTTATGCCCTGCGATACGCTGATTACTGCCCTAGGCATGCTCCCCGAGCGGGAACTGCTCCGCCCCCTGGGGGAGCCTTTGCCGCCCTGGGTATTCTTGTGCGGTAACTGCCGCTCTATCCACCGCTCGGCGGATTCCGTGAGCCGCCAGGGGAAAGCCGTAGGACGGGAGGCTGCTTCCTTAGTGCAGAGGGCTTTAATGAAAACCAATTGACAAAATAGAACCGTTCCAGGTAGCACACAAACAAAATCCTCTGGCTGACCGGTCCTGGCAAGGCGGCGGATGCGCCTATCCTTCCAAATGGTGGACGAGCCCTTTGGAAGCGGCGCGGGCGGAAGGCGCTGCTGCGGATGGCGGGGCTGGGCTCCCCTCGAAATAGCTGCGGGGGCCCCGCCTGCGCGCCTTATCTGCAACAGCCTTCCGAGCGCAGCTTCCAGGCCCGTCTATCAGAGAGAATAATACGAAAGGTGATGGATCAAATTGAAAAAGACGATTGCATTCCTCCTGTCCCTGCTCATGCTGGCGGCGCTTTTTTCCGGGTGCTCCCAGCAATCGGCTTCCACAGCCCCCGAAAGCCAGGCGCCTGCCACCGAAGCGCCAGAAAGCCAGGCGCCCATAGATGCGGCGCCTGAGAGCGCGGCGCCCGAGACCCAGGAGCCCCAGGCGGAGGGCGTGGATCTGACGATCCTGTACGAGGCCGATGACGACATGATCAACAACTACTCCCTGCTGGCCGTCAATCCTGATGCGCCCTTTGTGGACGCGGATGGCAACCCGGTATCCGATGTGTACGTCAATACCGAAGGGGCCGCGGCCCTCATCAACTGGATGCTTTCCGAGGAGGGCAAGGCTGCCATTGCGGACTATGGCTATGCGGATTACGGAGAATACCTTTTCTACCTGATCGAGGATGGCCCGGCCTCCACCGCCGAGGTCCCTGCGGCCACCGATGAGACCCGGGTGATCCGCATGTCCACTACCACCTCTGTAAACGACTCCGGCCTGCTGGCCTACTTGCTGCCCCTATTTGAGGAGGCCTACGGCTATACGGTAGAGGTCACCTCTGCAGGCACCGGCAGAGCCATCGCCAATGCAGAAAGCGGCAATGCCGACCTGCTCCTGGTCCACTCCAAGAGCCAGGAGGAGGAGTTTATTGCCGGCGGCTATTCCTATGTACTGCCCGGCTTTGAGAGCGAGCGGCTGACCTTCATGTACAACTACTTCGTCCTGTGCGGCCCCTCCAGCGATCCCGCCGGGGCAAAGGACGCTGCCAGCGTCCGGGATGCCTTCGCCGCCATCGCAGAGGGAAAGTACCCCTTCGTTTCCCGGGGCGATCAGTCCGGCACCCATACAAAGGAGATATCCCTGTGGCCAGAGGATCTGGGCATCACCGTGGATGCGGCCTCTGTAGAGGCTTATAGCGACTGGTATACCTACTCCAATGCGGGCATGGGCGTCTGCCTGACCATGGCGGAGGAGCTGGGGGCATACATCCTCTCGGATAAGGCGACCTTCCTCACCTTCCAGGCCAATAACGGCGCCATGGAGTAAAAGCCTTCAGCTCCAGCCGCCACGGATGGGGCTTGCTCTGGGGCAAGCCCCCTTTTCTGAATCAAATAGGATGCGAGAGTGAGAGAACCTGCATGAAGACTGCCTTGATCCAAGCCCTTACCCTGATCGCCTCCGGTGACCGGCAGGTGGGGATTATCCTGGTCACCACCCTGCGCATGGTCCTGGCCAGTTCGGTGCTCGCCCTGATGCTGGGCGCCCCCCTGGGGGTGCTGCTGGGGAGCTATGTCGGCCGGGGCAAGCGCCTCCTGGTAGTGGTCAACCGGACGCTGATGGGCCTTCCCCCGGTGGTGGTAGGTTTGGTATGCTATATGCTGTTTTCCGGGGTGGGCCCGCTGCGCCATCTGCGGCTGCTGTACACGGTAACGGGCATGGTCATTGCCCAGGTGATCCTTCTCGTTCCCCTAATCACGGGGAGCCTGGAGGCCCATGTATCCACCCTTGCCCCCGACATCCGGGAGACCGCCCTTGGAATGGGCCTGAGCCGGGGCAAAATCCTGCTGCTGATGGTGAATGAGAGCCAATATCAGCTTGTGAGCGCCTATCTGCTGGGCCTGGGCCGGGCATTTGCCGAGGTAGGCGCCGTATCCATGGTGGGGGGCGCTATCGCCTACAAAACCAATGTGATGACCACCGCCATCATGAATTACACCAATATGGGCGACTTCACCACAGCCTTGGCCCTGGGGATCATCCTGCTGCTCATTTCCCTGCTGCTCAATGCCGGGGTGGCCCTGCTGCATTGGGGGCTGGAGCGATGAAATTCCCCTCCATCACCAAGACCTACGGCAGCCGCAGGGTGCTGGATATACCAGCCTTGGAGCTGGAAGAGGGCGTCATCCACGCCGTCATTGGCAGCAATGGCAGCGGCAAGTCCACCCTGGCAAGGATATTGGCTGGCGTTTTAAAACCGGATGGCGGCGGAGTGCCCTGGGCAGGCCGGGTAGGGTATATGCCCCAGCGGTCCTATCCCTTCCGGATGAGCGTGCTGCGTAATCTGCAGCTCACCGGGGCCGGGCGGGACCGGGCCATGGAGCAGCTTCAGGCCTTCGGCCTGGAGGGGCTTGCCCGGCAGAGCGCCAAGGGCCTTTCCGGCGGGGAAACCGCCCGGCTGGCCATGGCCCGGCTCCTGATGGAGGACTATCCTTTTCTCATTTTAGATGAGCCCACTGCTGCTATGGATGTGGCAGCCACGCTTCTGAGTGAGGAGCTACTGCTGCAATATCAGGCCAGGACGGGCTGTACCGTACTCCTTGTAACCCATTCTCTGACCCAGGCCCGGCGGATCGCCGGCCAGCTCCTCTTCCTCAAGGATGGGCGCCTGGCAGAGCAGGGAGAGGCCGGGCAGGTGCTCTCCCACCCCCGCTGCGCAGATACCCGGGCCTTCCTGGATTTTTATGCCCTCTGAGCGGCGGCCTGAAAGAGAACGGGAGAGCGGCCAGAGGCGCTTCAGAAAAACAGAAAAGACATAGAACCCAGGCGGGCCCGGGCCGCGGAACGGAACATGAACCAAATCGGAGGATAAGATGGGAGCAGCGGAGAGAAGCGGCGTCCGGGGTATTCCTGTGGTTGCGTTTGCCGGATATTCTGGCTCCGGGAAGACCACGGTGATTGCTGCGCTGATTCCCCACCTGCGCCGGCGTGGGCTGCGGGTGGCGGTGGTCAAACACGCCGCCCACAGCTTTGACATGAGCCACCCAGGGAAGGATTCCTGGCAGTTTTCCCAGGCGGGGGCGGAGGTGTCCGTCATTAGCTCCCCGGAGCAGACCGCCCTGGTTGAGCGGCGGGCTCTGCAGCTGGCAGAGGTGCTGGAGCGGATCCGGGATGTGGATTTGATCCTGGTGGAGGGGCATAAAAACGAACCGCTGACCCAGATCGGCGTCTGCAGGGCTGCCTCGGGAAACCATTTCACCGCGCCTGTGGAGCGGTTTATCGCCGTTGTATCGGATCTGGAGGAGCTGTCGCTGCCGGTTCCGGTATTTGCATTTGGGGATACAGAGGCCCTGGCGGGATTTTTGGCGGAGCGGAAGGATATGTTTACCCGCTTTGCGGATGGCATCCTGGAGCATCCGGCAAATACGGCGCAGGCGCAGCAGTGACCGCTGCGCTGTAGCAAGGTGTGGCGGGATAGGAATGAGACGGGGGAAACCCATAGCGGATTTCACCCATTTTGATGGCAGTGGCGCGCCTTCTCCTTCCACGAGGATCAGCTGGCAGTGAAGATCACAGCCACAGCCCTGCATACCGGGCCGGCCGGCGTGGAAATGGAGGCGCGCACCGCCGTCTCGGTGGCAACGTTGACGGTATAGGATATATGGAAAGCAGTATAAAAAGATATGGTGATCGACAACATCCGCCTGTTGGAAAAGAGCGGCGGGGAGCCAGGGGATTATAGAGCGAAGGAAGGGATTAGAAATGCGAGATTACAGCGCCGCCGTACTGACCATCAGCGATAAGGTTGCCTGGGGCGAGCAGGTGGATACCAGCGGGCCGTCCTTGGTGCGCATATTGGAGGGGGCGGGATATCGGGTGGTACATACTGCTGCCCTGCCCGATGAGGCGGCACAGATCCAGGAGGAGCTGATCCGCTGTGCCGATGAGAAACAGGTCTCCCTGGTGCTGACCACAGGCGGAACCGGATTCTTGCCCCGGGATGTGACGCCGGAAGCTACGCTCTCGGTCATCCAGAGGGCCGTGCCGGGCATTCCGGAGGCCATGCGGGCGGAGAGTATGCGCATTACCCAAAGAGGCTGCCTATCCCGGGCGGTGGCGGGTATTCGTGGAAACACGCTGATCGTAAATTTACCCGGCAGCGAGAAGGCGTCCAGGGAGAATCTCGGCGCCGTGCTGGGGGCCATTGGCCATGGGCTGGATATGCTCTGCTCCCAGAGCTCGGTGGACTGCACCGCACCTGCATCCGGGGCGACACCGCCTTCTGTTGATACCTGGCTCAGAGAGGCAAAAGCGCTGGAGCAGGCGGGCAAGATTGGCATGTATCTGCTCCACAACGGCGTAGTGCGGGAGACAGCCCGGGCCCAGGTCCGTGGGGCTAGCGGTATCTCCAGGCAGGTGTCTGGGATGCGCTTCTCCTATGATGCGAAGAAGGTGCAGGAAGCGGTTGATGCGGCCCGCTGCCTGCCGGGCATCTACCATGTCCGGGTCTGGCTGAACCGGGGCGAGCTGCAGGTAGGGGACGATCTGATGCTGGTGCTGGTGGGCGGAGACATTCGTCCCCATGTGATTGCCGCGCTGGAATCTCTGGTGTCCGCTCTGAAAACCGGCTGCGTGACAGAGGAAGAGTTGTAAATCGGGGCCATGGAGCCGTCAGGGAGGGAGAAGGCGGACAGGCACAAAAATATATGGGAAAAAGAATGAAGCGCCCCCACCAGATTCCAGATGTGGGAGATCAAATTGAACTCCAGCGGTCAGCTTCTGGTATTCGATGTCACACCCCATGCAATAGAGGAATATTACCTTCATAGCCGCTCACGCCTCCATACACAGTCTAAGCCCCATAGGTTCACATTGTGTACCTATGGGGCTTAGCAATTCATTTTTCATATCTTTTGCACCTCACCAGGTTTCGTGGTAATCAGCCGATACAATTCCGTGTCCTTCTTGAAGCGGTTCACAAAAGGGATTAGAGTCCCGGCGTACTGCAACAGCCCGCTGCCTGCCTGGGCATTGGTGATGTAGCGTGCCTGGTCTTCGGAGATATGGAACAGATGGATGAGCTTTTCCGCGTCCCGCATGGACTGGTTGAGCATGACCACGCACTCGGAGTTGGATACCATGGTACTGCCATGGACGGTGTCCAGCAGAAATTCCACGTTCTGGGTGGCTGCCACGGGAAAACCGTTCCTTTTCCTATACCGCCGCCATGCGCTATCGAAGAATTCCGCGCCATGCTGGCTGCCCAGCATCACATGGAATTCATCGGTGATCAAATGGGTTCGTTTGCCGCTGCGCCAATTGTCGGAGACCCGGTTGATCATGGCGTCTGTAATCATGAGGAACCCAGGCGTGAAAAATGCCCCCATAAGGTCGGCACCGGCCCGGCCCAGGCCCATACGGGCGTCCTCCGGGGTTTTGAAGCGGTCGGAGATGGTCACATACCGCTCCTGTACGATGGTGTCCTCGCCAATGGCCTGTTCTAGAAGGAATTGGTTGTATTCGTCCCGGTAGCGCCCGCGGCCATCTTCCCGCTCCGGCAAGAGAACGGAGGCAGCAAACTGGTTCCGGTCCAGGGAATGGTTACAGATGGTGACCTGGGTGTAGCAGCCGCTTTTTTGCGCATTTAAAAGAGCGCTGTAGATATGGAATTTCTGCTCCTTTTCCGTCCGGCCGGATAAAAGGTAGTTGATATCCGAAAACCGCCAGGCCTGGGAATAGCGGCTGCCGGAATAAAAAAGCCCATCCTGCCAAATACGCTGGATGGGTATGGTTTGCTGTACGCTGCGGGGCACGGTGAAGCGTTCCTTGTCCTGCCGCATGATTTTCTGAAAGTATTTCAATTTTCTTCCTCCATGACAATGTGGTAATATAGGTTTTCGCCTTTGTACAGGAACCGCTCGGGCAAGAGCAATTCCGACTGCACCCAGGCCACCAGCAGCTGCTCGGCGCTCATGCCATTATAGCGGACAAAGCCCAACAGGGCGAAAGGGATTGCGCTTATGATGCAGAGCCAGCTTGTCACCTGGGTTCCCAAGGGTTCCTTGCAGAGAAAATACACGGCCACAGCCGCCCCCATAGCCAGCAGGGAAAAGATGAGCTGCCTAAGGTTTAAGCCGAAAAATATGCTTTCGAGACAGTCCCAAGTTTTGTGTAAACCTCCTAGGTGGTGTAGAATAGAAGCACGGCACAGGAGGATTACTATATGGCCAGAAAGAATCGTACCCCGGAAGAAAATGCCCGTCGAGAGAAGATCCGAGAGTTGCTGCATAAACCTCCGCTTCGGCAAGGACATCGAATGCGACCTCCATGCCATCCCGATCATCTATTCCTACGGACTTAATTGTGAAATCAGAGAGTTCTGCATAATCGGGACTGCTGACCGTGCGGGAACTCAGTTCGATATTATGGCGGTTTTGTATAACATACGATTTTATGGCATTGAAGAACTGGTCATAAAATCTGCTGCCGATGTATTCCTTAAACGAACGGTCAGCCACAGAAATCCCTCCTCTTATAGATTTGTTAATGGTGTCATTCCTGACTTCTTCAGGAACTCATTACACTCGTAGACTGTATTGTTATATGCAGCATCGATAAGGTACTGATATGCTCTTTCTTTTGGGGTTTTACGCAATTGATACCCTGCCACACCAAGCAGATTAATAATTTGGTGAGGGAACAAATGCAAAGCGATACCAATTGCAACTATATTTTCAAGAGACGGTCGGTCCCCTTCTTCGCTTTTGTATCGGCGAATTGTACGGTCGGATATGCCTGTTAATTCTGCCAAGCCCTCTTCTGTCACACCCTTTAGTTCCATAAAGAATGATAGCATAGCACCAAAATTGTGTGGAGGTTCTTGATTTCCGCCCGATATGATGCTTTGAAACATCTCTTGTGAAATGTTATCAATTGATGCAACTTTCTCAGCGTGAGTTATTTGCTTTCCTTTATATTCCTTTTCGGAATGATATAACTCATCTGGACTTGGCTTTCTCTCAACAAAGAGGTGTTCTTCACACAAACAAAAAGCAGTTAAGCCGTTTACTTTCCCAAATAATTTTCGAGAACGGAAAAATGCGTGAACATTTATGTGTTGTTCTAACAGGATTACAGCAATTGGGCGAAGAACAAAAAGGCCATCAATATAGATATACATCCCACTATCAACGGCACTCCTAAACTCGTGATGCTTCATATAATATGACAGCACCAATTCCTTTGGAATTCTTAGTACACGCTTTTCGGAATAGATATGTTCCTCTTTTTTCTCATTGTCTTCCGATGGCATCGGAACTGCAACAGGAGCCATGTTTCCACCTCCTCATTACAAACATAAGGATTGTATTTCAAATTTCGTACTATCAATGTAATGGCGATAAATTATTTCTGCAGGCAACAAGCGAACCTGGATGTTCCGCAACCCCAATGAATTCAACATGGCGAGGGATGCAACCCCCTTGTCTACAATTTCTACACCTGCAGATGGCAGGAGGAAACAGTTTCTAACCGTACCAATTTGGTGGTCATCCAAAAAGGTCTGGAACGCCAACTGGTATAAATACTGCTTGGTGATAGATTCAATGCCCGGCTGACCACGCAGTTTTTTGTTTGGCTCCAATTGGATATTGTAATACTTGGCATCAAAAATAATGAACTGGCAGTCTCCGTTGATATTGACAACAGAAACGATGTCTGGGATGAGTGTGTCTTCGGCCTGCTTCACAAACGACTCGCCATTCGGAGCATTCCCAGACCACTGCGGTTTATCGATCAAATCAATAAGCTTCTTGTGCCGCATATCACGGTATTGCTCGGCCAACGGCACAGGTAGGCGCAGGCCACCTATTGGCTTCTGCAACTGATTGTCCATTACTTCTGCACAGACTTTCTCCCACACCAGGTTAAAACTGTTTGTGCCAAACATACTGAAGCAGTCCAGATCGTCCAGTGCGCTACTGTTGGCTATGTAGGCATATAGTGTTTTCAGCAGAAGCTGTTTGCGGGTATTGAACTGGACATTGAGTTCTTTGACGATGCGCTCCAGGACATACTCCTTGTCACCAAAGTCCTCGATATGATCATCGGAAATATCAACACCTATGATATCGAACAGATCCAACAGATCGGCATCTCTCAATTCCTCCGTACAACGAGTGAGAATACACTCGTGCAGACGCTTGAAGAAATCGAAATCGTCATTCACACGCTTCATAGTTAGCAATTCTGGGTAATATGGCCGGTTGTTGCTTAAGAGGGTGAATGTTTCGTTGATGGTCTTATCCCAAAGGATGTTACCAGACCCGTTGGATTCGATAATGTCTTGCGTGTTGGTATAGATCCCATATTCGAAATAATCCTGGAGCAGGAACAGCATAACAGCCAACATATTAAAAGCGCTACTGTCACTCGTATCGTTGTACATACGAATGATCTGTTCCTTGGAATTATACTTTTCCAGAACTTTCAGAACTTGTTTCAGTTCTGCTTTTGGAGCCGTGGCATCAAGCAAATATTTCGGATAGCATTTCAGCACACGGCCCTCAATAGTAATAACACCCACAAAAGTGAACACATACAGATACTCATTTTCGCCAACCTCAACATCGGCAATTTCGATGTCCTCATCCACAAGATCGGTGAGATCCTTCTGTGTATCATTTGCTTTTACAGCCTTCAGCACACCGTATTCCTTTAGGCGCTTCAGAATGCGGACAGACTTTTCCTCGGAGCAATGAAACTCTTTAACCAGGTCTTCCTGTGTATAGCGTTTTTGTTCTCGTAAAAATACTGAAATCATTCTCCATCATCCTCTGGGACATTATCAATAAACTGGCTGCTAATTCCTTCGCAAAAAATGTAAACACCCTTGGTGTCAAATTCTCTGCAAATCTTGGAATATTGATTCTTTGCCTTTTCATCGCAGCCACCGAACAGAGTAATGCGCTTCTGCTTTGCGGCATCGTCGAACAGGTATATAATGACCTTGTTTTTAAAGATGCGAGTGAATACGGCAGGGTCAATCATTTCGCCCTCCGGCAGATTCTTCTTGGAAATGAAATACGGGCCCATCAGTTTATCCTCATTCACCTTGTAAGTGAGCAATTCATTATTGATAGCTTTGCGGAGCGCATTCCATTCCACAATACGGCAATAGTCTCCTTGACCGAGAATGACCTTTTTGCCAACGATTCCGGCTTCGCTGTCATCGATACCCAAATAGGTGAAATCCCATCTACGCTTAAAAGCAGTATCCATCGGGAATACACCTTGGTCGGCACTATTCATGGTAGCCCAGATGAACATATTGTCTGGGATGCGGATTTCGGCGTAGTCATCGGGATTGCCGCCAAGTTCTCCTGCCAGATACTTTTTGATGTCCTCAGATGCCTGGATCGGATATTCACTGACCTCATCGTCACCACGGTCAAGCAACTGGAACACATCACCGAACACGGCAGCAACATTGGCACGGTTGATTTCCTCGATTACAAGCAGGAAAGGTTTGGGTGCATCGGTTCTGCTGTTCTGGAGGGCTTTCACATAAGTACGCATAAACGGGCCAGGCACATAGGAATAAGTAATGGCATCCTTGCCATCGCTGTTCTTGCAGGGCACTGGCTTATATGTACCAACAAAATTGGCATAGGAGTAATCTGGGTGGAAGGTCACACGCTCGTATTCGCCGCCTTCGGCAAGAAGCAGATCCTTTTCGTGGTTCAGAGTGAAACTCTTACCAGTGCCAGGGGCACCAAAGAGGATGCGGTTACGGGGATAATCACTTTGGTAGCCTGTACTGAAACAAACATTCTGGACTTGCTCCGTCCGTTCAGTCAAGAATCGCTTATAGAGATCCAGGCCTGCAGACAATGACCCATTACCACGATTACGGTTGAATTCCTCAAAACCTGCATTCTCTTTAATAGCAAATATTACACTTTCAAGTGTTTCAATGTCATCGATTCCAAAAACTGATGCAAAAGGTGCAATTGCATCAGCAAATGTCATACTTATAGCCTTCAATGCACCAATATATTGGTTCCGAGTATTTTCAGTGTAATATTCGCCGTTGTCTTTTTTTAGTTCTGCAAACCAAACTCTGAAAGCCGACTCATTGTCGCCAACATCGTCCGGCAGAGGTGTGTTATGGTCTGCCAATTCAGTAACAAGTGCGCCATGAAGCCATTCGGCATTACGAATATAAAAATACATGAACTCTTTGCGAAAAGCGCAGGCATATTCGCCAGAACCTTTGTCCTGCTGCACGAACCCCTCTTTCATGGCCTGTGCAATCGTTGTTATCTTAATTTGTTTTGAAATCGGGGTTTCTGCTCCAGCAGAAGACTGCTTCAGCTTCCACGCACAGAACACAGTCTGACCGTCACGTCTATACACGCCTAACTGAACAGCAGACTCTCCAGTCTGTAATTTTGAATAGGCATAATTAATATATTTACTCTTTTGCTGCGTTCTTTGCTCGTCGTTCAAATTAGAACGTCCGCCTGGAGTCGTGCCTTTGGCGCAAATTGTGATATTGCTTTGAGATGCATCCTCGAAAGAAATAGTATAGACTTCAGAGAGTTGATCACTGACGGGTTCGCAATGAACAGAATGACCAAACTGCTCAAAAGCAGATTGCAACTCTGCCAAAACTTGCTCGTTCGAAAGTGAATCATTGGCTCTATTATAATCTGCTGAAACTATATCTCCGTTGCTGAGCGCCCATTGATATTCCGGCATAATACCCCTCCTTATTCAAAAACTTTTATATGTTTAGCATTCAAAGATTCACGGTTGAAAATTTCTAGTATTCTTGTAGGCTCCGCAATAATTGCGTCAATATCAGAACCTTCGACCATAATTATACAGAGATTCATTGTTTTCATAATTTGGGTAGCGTATTCTCTAGCTTTCTCCGATACAACGCCAGTTGTCATAATAACAACAGCGTTTGTCTTTAGGACATGAGATAACCCTACTTCTTTTGCGACCTGATCTAACGAAACTCTGTGAGTGTTTTTGCACTGCACTTGCCATCTGGTATAGAGCAACCGACTGGAATCAAAGAGAACATCCACTTCTGCACCGGCCGTTTCGCTACCTTTAAGGCGAGTTTGAATGAAGTCCAATCCAATGATTCGCATAATTCTAATTGCAAAAGCCTCAAGAGCCAGACCTTTTAAATAACTGTCCGCTGAATCAATATCCGTACGCAATTCTTCCAAAGGTTTCTGAAGATATTCTATAACCTCTCTGTCGATAATACCCTCCAGCTGTTGCAGCAGAGGTAATACAATATCTCTCTTTGTCAATTCTGTGAGTTTCACTAGAGGGGTGCGAGCGCCATGACCTCCCGTAGCACGTTGAATTTCAATGAGCCCTCTGGCTGTCAAGGGACGAATTACGGACTGAGAGAAATTGCTCTCTACAAAGGTTATCCCATAGGTTGCAGTTGCCAATTGACGAATATCTGCTGCTCTCTGATAGTTTTCTGAGGCAGTATTACAAAGAGCACGAAGAAAGTAATACTGTTCCGGACGTAGCGTTCTGAGCAATCTAAATTCTCCTTCGGTCAATTCAGTTAATTCGCTCAGTTTATGCTCGTCGATCCTCCACCCACGAAGAACCCCCGCTTTGTTTAACCACAATTTCATAACAGGAACATTATTAGAAGTTCTGCTAAGGTTGAACCCACGAGCGTTTAGTGCCTCAACGACAGTTTCCTTGGAAATTCGGTCTCCATTACGATGCATACCACGCAATACATCAATGAGCATCATACCATTAAGGTTTTTAAGTATGTGTTTTACCAGAGTCTCACATTGCTCTGTTTCATCAGTGATCTCATGTAGTTGTCGACCAAATGCAGTGATGCGGACACCTCCGCCATTTTCAAGGATTCCATACGAAACTAAAGAATTTTTGCAATTTCCTGCCATATTCCGTTGTTGCTCCGTAGCATTTGTGCTAAAAAAGGTGTCCACAATTGCCGTAATCAGTGGTGCTGTATCATCTCCCTCATTATCAATAATGAGTTGAAGCAATTGCGGTAGTTCTATTTGATTTGGAGAAAACTGTGTGCCAAAAGGCAGTGTGTTTGGCATATTTAATCCTCCTTAAAATACTGTTCTCTTATAGCCTGTGCAATCTGTGTGACCAACCTTGGGGGAACAGCATTGCCAATCTGACGCCACTGATCCTTAAAATCACCACAGAATTCGTACTCATCATCAAAAGTCTGAATTCGCTTAATTTCATTAATTCGCAGGAAGCGGTTTTTCCAGTGGAATGGTCCCATATTGTTAGAGAAACTCGCCTGGATAGTCCAAGAAGGTTTTTCGGGAGAAAGTTTCAACAGGAAAGACCAATAGCGAGATCTCCACTTGAAAATAGGCTCTGGATAGCCACGTTCCGCGGTGAAATACAGATAATTATCACCGGGGGGAACCAGTTTGAGTAGGTCTTTGTGTTTGGAACCAGCTTGCATATCCTTATCTTCAGGAAGATCATAATCCAAGTCTCCGATAGCGTCACCGCAGGTAACCCACGGTTTCTTTCCTAAAGCAACATCACCACCCGTTTTTTCGGGATTGTAATGTGTTTCTTCGGGGAAAACAAAGGGTTTGCCGATATCGCGTCTTACACCAATACAAATAAAGCGCTCTCTAATCTGCGGAACACCATAATTTGCAGTATTGATAACTTTGAAGCTAATATCATAGCCAAGAGTATCCGCACGTTCCTTAAGCAAATCAAAGGCAGCCTGATGAGGCTTATAAACAAAACCAAACACATTTTCAAAGAAGAACACTTTCGGTTTAATTTCCTCTAAAGCACGGAAATACTCATACAAAGTAAAAGAGTTCTCATCTTCAAGCGCTCGCTTTTTATCGGTACGATAAAAACGAGATTTTGAATACGCAGGACACGGCGGTCCACCAGCTAATACATCAATATCACTGACAGAGAGACCAATAGATGCTAATTCTTTAGCGTAGTCAACTTGGCGTATATCTGCACATCTAACTAAACGACCGACTTTATTCTTTTCCAATGTGTCACAAGCCGGTTGCCAAAAATCGGTGGAAAAACATATATCATAGCCTGCCTTTTTGAAACCGCAGTCTATTCCGCCACCGCCGGAGAAAATGCTTAGAACTTTTATACTCATTTCTGTAAACTCTCTTTCACAAACTCAATCATCGCTTTGCCCATAAGTGCAGGGACAGCATTACCAATCTGCTTCTGTACAGATCTTCGACTTCCATAAAATTTATATCCTTTAGGAAATGTCTGAATAGCTGCAATTTCGGGAACTCTGAGTCTTCGGTTATCCCAATGAAAAGGACCAACCCACGGACCAGGCTGTGCAGTAATAGTCCACGAAGGCATATCGGGTGACAGTTTCAAAAGGAAACTCCAAAAACGCTTGTCTGCCACAAATTTAGGGTTCTTATAGCCATACCAAGCTGTCAGTGCTTTGTAATTCATTCCAGGTGGCACTTCACAAAGATCACTATAATAGGTGCCACCTTTAGTTTCTTCCTCGGGTTCATAGTATTCAGGGCCGTCATACCCAGCGATAACTTCACCGACATTTACATAGGGCAACAAACCAGTTCGCTCGCACTCTTCGGGTGCACAGTGGGTTTTTCGTGGTTCATCGCTCAGAAACTCACCCAAAGTACCCACAATAAAGAGACGCTTTCTCTTCTGAGATACGCCGTAATCCAGAGCATTGGCACGAATAATTTTGTATTTATACCCTTGTTCCGTAATTATCTCGATAAAACGGTCGACTATAATGCGATTCGTGGGGTGAAGAAGACTTTCTACATTTTCAAATACAAATCCATCCGGATGGAGATCACATACCACACGCAGGTATTCATCTACCAAAGTAGCACGAGGATCGTTAATCCCCTTTCGAGTGTTATTTCCTACCCAATATCCCGCTTTTGAAAAAGGTTGACACGGCGCACCGCCAATCACGATGAACTTATCGTAATCTCTCTTTTTCAAAATATCAGAGAACACGCTACTTTCAATTTGATGTAAATCGCCCTCAATTATCTCTGAATCATCGTATAAATCATTCGATTTGAGTGTTTTTATACAATCAGAATCAAAGTCTGTACTTGAAACCACCGGAACACCGGCCAAAAAGCTGGCCACATCTAAACCACCAGCACCTGAGAAGAGGCTGATGGCAACAATTTTTCTTTTTTCCATGCCTAAATACACCTTTTCGTTATTCTTCAATTTCAGCAATGTCACTTAATTCGCAGTTCAACACACAGCAGATGCGAACAAGAACCTCCAAAGAAACATATTCGTTTCTACTCATCTTCGATAGGGTACTCGAAGCTATTTCGGTCCGCTTCCTCAATTCGGTTTTTGTCATGTCTTTGTCAATAAGAAGTTTCCAAAGTCGCTTATAGCTAATACCCATAGTACACCTCGCTTTTCCTGTAGTTCTGCGATTGCAGACAACATAACATTATAAAATATACTATAAAATTTTCGAGAAGTCAAGAAAAAATGACGAATACTCGAACAAAATGTTGCGACAGTCGTGTTTCGGTTCTGTAAACGAATGTATGTTTGCAACTGTTCATTATAAACCATACCGGATTTACAGTCCGATAATACGGATATAGCCGTGTGTGCCGAAAAAATATAAAAATTTTTCTCTGGGTGGACACGCTGTGTCCGGCAATTAGTATGTTTTTGCATCCTACGCCCTTATCATGCCCTCTCTGATGAGCCATACCGCTCGTTTGGAGAGGGTTTTTTCTATTCTTAACTCCCAAATTCAGTGGACACAGCGTGTCCGGGTCAAATGGCATCCTTTTTTCTATAATTAAGGCACAGTCAGACGGAAACCCATCGACTGTCACCAGATGCTGCATCACCTGATCACTAAGGTATCCCCAACGGCCGATTTCAAATCTACGGCTACCGCTGGGAGGGCGATCATCTGGTTATCCACGAGGAGGAAGCAAAGATCGTTCGGCTCATCTACGACAATTACCTGAATGGCTTGTCGGCGGAAACCACGGAAAAGCAGCTTGCCGAGATGGGCGTGAAATCCTATAAAGGACAGCACTTCGGCAACACCTCTATCCGGCAGATCCTCGGAAACATCACTTATACAGGCAACCTTCTGTTCCAAAAGGAATATAGAATACCGTGTTCTTTGGCGTATCCGCAAACAGCTGCAAACCATTCGTCATGGGGCTGTCCGCCATCCCGATCCCAGCCGCCAAAGGAGACAATTTGTCCCTCCTGGCCATAGATGGCCTCAAAATCCACCTCGTGATAGCGTACATTCATGCGCTGCCGCCGGTAATCCTGGCTTTGAATATTGTCGAACCATTGGCGGGCAAAGCTGTTGA
>ENA-UOIW01000528-UOIW01000528.1-human-gut-metagenome-genome-assembly--contig:-P58-NODE-528-length-30469-cov-16.237654_pt1 | contig 30469 bp, 56 predicted proteins | sample MGYA00242334_ERZ723881 | MGnify/ENA metagenome assembly ERZ723881 | reverse complement strand
CGCAGCCGGGACCCCTTTCCGCTGAAAATTTCCCTTAACATAGCGATTAATGGGGGGGTACCTATGGAAAAATATTTATTTTGTTTTCTTTTCACAATCACTTGGACTGGACTTGCACCAGTATTCCTTAGCTCAAGGTGCTACCTCTTACTATTATCTATATCAAGTGTTATTATATACCAGCTACGTTAAAGGTTCACTGACATATAATAAATAAAGGAGAATGAGATACAATGGACTCGAACCATTTGAAGTAGCCAAGGCTATACTTATATCTCTAATTGCAAAGGGCTGTTAGTTGGCGACACTCATTTAACTAAGGCATTCCCGTCACCTTGCACCCTATTGCTTAGGCTGTTAACTCTATAACATTTAAGTACCGTCAATCAGTACACCACGTTTAACATTCCAGCTACTACCAATAAGATAGATGTAAATACACTTAACATAATAGCTAGATAGTCATGGCGATAGTACCACTCCTTAAAGTTGGTAACCGAACCTACACCATATAAAACGCCAAGAATAACCAAGGCAATATTAATTACAATCATTTACTTATCCTGACTTTCTACATAGAGTAAGATACAAAAGGCATCAGCTTGATCATCATTGATATCATTATCAGGTACTATGTTATAGCTCTTGAGTATCTCCATGCTTTGTTCTTTTCTTGCTTTGCTCTTACCTTTGATTAAGTGATAACCACACCATTTAGAATTAGGTACATCAACATAGCCAATGTTATGACGGTTACGCATGACTCCTAAGAATGAACCGTTAGCTCTAATCAATGAGATGTTACCCTTAGACTTGAACGTGATAATAGGTTCTTCAATATAAATAAAGTAGTCAAATAAGTTGTAATGCTCAATGACTTCTGTTATACCGTCAGCAATTAGTTTTGCACGTTCCAAAGGGTCTTTGCTTTTACCACCTGCAATTGAACCAACTACATACTCATTTGTTAAAGGATTGCGAAATGCATAACCAGTATTAGAAGTGCTAAAGTCAATCGCTAAAGCCTTGCTCATAAATCAGAACTCAATTCAATATAAAGCTCTTTAGTAATTTCTCCGATATCAAATAAGTGCTTAACATAGTGTTCATATTCAATTTGGGTTAATACTTCTTTTTGTGCTAAAATATGTTCTTTATCCATTTCTTTATTCTCCCTTAAAAATTAAAGCTGTGTCAAGATTAATCAAACCACATTCAACAGCGTTAAGTAAGAACTCGTTAAAGTCAACTTCTGACAATGTTTCTTGCTTAAATAGTAGCTGTTCTTCTGTCATTTGCTTTCCTCTCTCAACTTGATATACTTATTATAGCATATCCACTTTTCAGGTTTGGGTTATCCTCTGTTATGTAAGCTATGCTTGACTTTGTAGGCATTTTATGTTATACTATTTATAGGAGATAACAATGGCTAGAGATAAATATTTGATGTACTTAAGACAGCAAGAATACAAGAAACGTATTAAACTTAAAGTAGCTAATACAAGAGTTAGAATGAATAGAGAATACATGAATCAGCCAGAAGTAGACAAGGAAACATTAGAACTATGGAACAATCAGCCAGCAATACATTTTGATTTAGGATAAAATAAATAAATTATATTAAAAAAATAATTGCCACCTTAGTGGCTTTTGTTTCACGCTTGACCGAAATTTGACTAGAAGTGGCAGAAAGTAAGTGCATTGAGTGTCCTGTTTGTAAAGTATGGTATCAGTAAGCACAATGAGCTACTGTTTGTAAGGTTTCTAAAGGAATTCCGGAGTGTTTGATAAGTATTTTATCTTGTACTGGAATTGTGAAAGGTTTAACTAAATATTTTAAGAAAACAATAGAAAAGCCCATTGTATAGCTATTCTTAATTTAGGAACATGTTTCTTCATTTTACTAAAATAAAAAACAAAATGCTTATAAACAGCGTGGTTGTCAATGAAACAAGACTAAAAAACTTTGTGAACCTTGTGAATATTAAAAAATGGTATGATATAATAGAAGTGTAGAAAAAAAGGAGATATAAACTAATGGAAGACAAAGAATTTTTGATTAAAAAAGTAGAAGTATTAGAATCAGCAATCAAACAAATAGCAGTGATCCAATATGAACTGGATAAAAAGCTAGGAGAATTAGAGGGCTTAGAATAATTTACATAACACATGATAACTCAAAGTGTAAAATGCAATATGTTAAAATATAAGTATATAATAGTTGACAAGTGAAAATGTCTATGTTATTATTATCTATGTAATTGAATATATAACCCATAGGCGGTTGAGGTACGAAAGTATAGCGATGTGATAAACATCAAAACGAGCTGAGTAAGCTATGAAGTCGAGAATACCTGATTACATAAACCCCATGTAACTCTATAAGAGATAAGTATTTAAGTTTAAGGTGTCTTAGTTTTATACTATTTGAAAGCCGTTGTTTAACTTACTTACTGAAATTGCAGCATTTGCTGACAGGTTGTGCTGATTAGTTTATGCCAATTCACAGCACGTAAAACTAAATGAGCGGAGTAATTACACTAAATTAGAGCTTACGACAAATAACAAATTAACTTTCAAGCAAGAATCTCTAGTAATTACTTGACGGGGGGAAAAACTTAATGTTTGACAAATACAAAAAGAAATGATAAGATATAAATATAATAAAGGAGAAATAAATGACTAGCCTATTTGAAAAAGTACAGACAGCTAAGCACTTAAAAGAGCGTGAAGACTTAATAAATTTAAAAGATGACTGGCTTATTGATACGTTAATGCCTAGCTCTCAAGCTGGGATATTAGTAGCACCGTTTAAGTCGTTCAAAAGCTCTCTAGCAATGCACATGGCTTTAATGGTATCGCAAGGGTTACCTTTTTTTGGTTATGATACAAAGCGTAGTAAGACACTATACATTGACAATGAGGACACGGACAGAGAGTTAAACAAAAGGCTTAGAAATAAAGATACTGCACCAGAAGACTTGCATTTCTTAACGGGTGGCGAGTTTATGCTTGATGATTCGCACCACATGAACTTATTGTATGAGTACATCAAAGAAAATGATATCAAGTTCGTTATTTTAGACAACCTTATGACAATGCTAAGAAATGGCGATATTATCTACGGTAAAGACTTCGAGCCAATGCTTAGAAGAATTACACGCTTGAAGTTGCTCTTTCAAGATGTAACTTTTTTACTGGTAGCTCATGCAAACAAATCAGCTTATGCAAACTCAATGGACGATAAAGCCTATATGGTAAAGCCTAGCGATGCCTTAGGAGGTTCTACTCTTACAGCTTGGGCAGAGTTTATGTTAATGTTAAGCCCTAAACGTGGCAAGCATAACGACTTCTCTAAGTTATCAGTAAAAGCGCGTGGATATCAGTTTGATGATGATTTAAATTTTTCTTATGTTGATTCAGTATTTACTTGCGTTAATAAATCAAAAAAAGAACCTGATAGTGAACTAGTTGAAAAAGTAAAAAGGGAAACTCCTAAAGAAGTAACGAAAGAATCGGCACATGCTTTCTTAGACTTAGCTAAAGAACAAGGAAAGGTAACAGAGAATGAGTGAAAAATATTACGTAGTTAAACTTAGCAAAGAAGTAAAAATTAATTTTGGAGGACTAGATTATATAATAGTTTTTGGTTATGAAAAAATAGAAGAAGATATGTACAGACACGGAGCCACGCCTATATTGATTACACCAAGCAAAGAGATAGCAGAAAGAACAAAGAGAGTACTAGATGAACAATTACAAAAGTAAAGCAATTAACTTACATGTAGAAATTTATGGCTGGTTATATCGTGCATTAGAAGAGATGATAAAAGCTGAATGGCATAATGACGAACTTTTCAAAGTATGGCTTAATCGTGCTGATTTTCTAGTTAGACAGTCTAAAAAATTACACACAGCTTGCGAGAATGAGTATTCTAAGCGTGCATTAGTTAGAGCATTGCAATTAAAATCAGAAATAAATAAAAAAATAACATCTAATGCTTTACAAAGCGAAAGTAATTTGGTATAATAATATATATAGAAATAAAGGAGAACTAACTAAATGGTAGTTAAATTAACGCAAGAACAAGCCAATTATCTTAAAAGTTTTAGAAATGACAAAAAATTAGCTTTCTATTATATTGGTAGGTGGTGTTTTGGTTATAATCTTAAAGACGGTAACGAAAAAGTTTACGTAACTAAAGAAGAAGCACCCTTCACTATTGATGAAAAAGGAAAAATGTTAGACGCTGTTATTAATGGTTATGAAGTCATTGTACCTAAATTTAAATTTTATAATTTTTCTGATAAGACTAGGTTTGCACCTTTATATTATGCTGGAGAAGAAGAATTAACTAGTTATAAAGAATTTGCAAAAGAGGTTGAAGAAGATAGCGAAGAATATGTAGCTTTGAAACTTTTAGGCTTCATTAAAGAAGAAGTATGATAACATCTTTTGAATCACTAGCTGAAAGGCGATTAATTACTCTAAATTATCACAAAAAAGATAGTCAACAGTATATCAACAGCTTGAATTACTTTGAATATGCTAGAATATACTTCGAGAAAAATGGCTTTCCAGAAGATAACAGACGAGTTTATCAAAGTGGCAAGCGAAAAGGTCAAAAAGTTGGCTGGTCTGATAAAGAGGAAAAACAGCAGAAAGAAGACATCAGGAATTTCATTTATGAAAAGCAACTACAAAAGTTTAAGGGCAGAAGAAAAAGCAAGTAAACATTATGCTAGAGGCGTCAGGAAGTTGTCTAAAGAGCTTAAAGAAATGAACGAGACAAAGTACAGGGTAGAGCCTAACGAGTGCTTATATGGCTTGATAAATGACTTGTGGAACTACTGGGAAGACGGATATATTTTACCAATGCTCAAATATAATATAGAAATTTCAAGACAAGGCAATACATTTATCGTAGAAAGAGGAGAAAATGGAAACAATTAACATTAAATTTGATGAAGAACAGCTAGAAGATATCGTAAAAAAAGTTACTGAAAAACTTAAAGAAGATAAGGAAAATAACTTTTATGAGCTTTCAGATACAGCACGTGAAGAACCAAAGAAAGAACAGTCGTTGATGTATTTAGAATTTAATGAAGCAAGTGGTAAAACTAAAAAAAATAGAGTTTATTTTGGTTATGTTTTTAACACTTTAGCAAAGAGCTTTGCGTCTACTTTTGATTTAAATATTCGCGGCGATTTAAATAAAGTCAATGAGCTTAAAAGTCAAGGTTGGAAAGAAGAGGTTGTCTATAAATGAGCGTATTTGAAACTTTAAGTGTCATCAACGTTAATGACAAAAAGAGTAAAAAAAACAATCTTGACTATTTGAGTTGGGCGTTTGCTTGGGCTGAGGTAAAAAAAGTATATCCTGAAGCTAACAGCAAAGTTTATGAAAATGAACAAGGGTTAAATTATCATACAGACGGTAGGACAGCTTGGGTTAAAGTTGGTATGACTATTGAGGGCTTAGAGCACCTTGAATACTTGCCTATAATGGACTATCGTAACCAATCTATTCCAGTTGAAAAGCTGACTTCAATGGACGTAAATAAAGCCATTCAGCGTGGACTGGTTAAGGCAATCGCTCGTCATGGTTTAGGGCTATACATTTACGCAAATGAAGACCTTCCTGACTTGACAGAAGAACAGAAAGAACTAGAAGCAGAAAAACAACGACTTAGAGAGATCCAACCACTTATTAAACGAGCTGAACAACTAGGATATCAAAATATTGATAGCTTGAAAGATAAGACTAAAAAAGAAATTACCGATATCATGACGATTTGGTTAGCACAGCAAGAAGCAGAAAAAGGAGAATAATTAAATGGCAATTATCACAGTTACAGCACAAGCGAACGAAAAAAATACACGTACAGTAAGCACAGCAAAAGGCGATAAGAAAATCATTTCAGTACCTTTGTTTGAAAAAGAAAAGGGATCTAACGTAAAAGTTGCATATGGTTCGGCTTTCTTGCCTGACTTCATTCAATTAGGCGACACCGTAACGGTCAGCGGTCGTGTACAAGCTAAGGAATCAGGCGAATATGTAAATTATAACTTTGTTTTTCCAACGGTTGAAAAAGTATTTATCTCTAATGATAATAGTAGTCAATCACAAGCTAAACAGGACTTATTTGGAAAATCTGAACCGATTGAAGTTGATGAATCAGAACTTCCTTTCTAGAAAGTTGGTTACATGTACACAACAGAGGAAAAAGAGCAAATTATCGACATCGTGGATAAGATGAGCTTACTAAGACAAGACTTTGACGGAGCTTTCACTTGGATCAAGGAAAATGTATCAATTCCATTTGACTTTGACGAAGAACAGCAATTTATATCAGACTTGAAGAAGTTAGTTAAAATTAACGCTTTGAAGTTTGGTAAAATATATGAGGGAGTATTAAATTGACAACGCTAAGAGAATTACACAAAAAACTTAAAATTAAACAAACGCTTGATAACTACGTACGAAACACAAATAAGAAATACAAATATAATCTCGTCCCTGATGAAATTCTTGCTGAAGGACTGGCTAAACTAATCGAGCTTAATACGCAAGGCAAACTTGGACGACATGCACAGCAAATTGCTTACATCAACCATAACTTGAGCTTACAGCGACAAAAGGAGCAACTGGAACAAGCTAACGAACGACTTGCTAAACGTGCTGAGAAAGCCCAAAAATTGCTTGACACGGAACTTCTGAAAGATAGCTACATCGAAACGCTTGAAATGTTTAGTAAATTCAATGCTGTTAAACCTACATTATTTGACGAACCAGAAACTCCAACTAAAGTGATTGAGTTCATGGAAAAGAACGGAGTAAAACAAGGGAAATGGCTACGTCCTGAAGGGGTGGACGCTTGGTTCAAAGAACGAATCATCTGGTTCAAGAATAAATTGAAAGAAAAATAATATTAAGATTGAAACTTTAGGCTTTACAGCTTAGAGTTTTTTTGTTATAATAATACATATAGTTAAGGAAAGAGGAAAAAATGGATATTGTAAACAAAACAGTTGAAAAACTCCAAGAAGAACTAGAGAGTTGTATTCAAACATTGATTAAAGCAAGCGTAGCAGCAAACATCACTCAAGATATTGTTGTTGGAAACCTTGTAGACAGAAAGCTTGTGGACCTAGCTAAAACCAATAAACTTGCAGTTGATTATATCGAAAAAGTGACTGGAAAGGATATTGATGTTGTAATAGCCGAGAATGTAGCACTTGAATCAATCGAGGTAGAGTAATGAGTATTGAATCAGTAGTGGGTAAAATTATTATAATAGCACTAGTCGGAATTGGACTATATACTTTTTTTGCATTAGTTGACCTGATTAAAACGAAAGGAAGTAAATAGATGAGTAAATATTTTAATGACGAAAGGTATTGCCATTGCTTCGATGTACCAACGAGTGACGGCTTAGGAGTTTGCAAAGGTTGCAGAGGATATACAAACATCTGTTATAGTTGCAATCGCTGTTTACATTGTTGGTATACATCACAGGTTGAACTATTTGCTGAATATAATGAACCTGAGTTGCTGGAACTTATAGAAAAATGGAATAAATTATACCAAACTAGAAAGACAATAAATAATGCTTAAGTTAGACGAGAAGAAAATCAGAAAAGGCAAACCAATCGGACTACCGTATCAAGGAAGCAAGAAGAAGGTAAGTAAGAAAATAGTTGAAATCATCAAACAGAACTTTGGCACAGACAAGCCGATATACGACATCTTCGGAGGTGGCGGAGCAATTACAGCCGAATGTATTTTAAATGGCTTAGAAGTCCATTATAACGACTTAGACAAGGATATAACTAACGCTTTTGAACGGGTCATCTCTCAAGACCGTGAGTGGATTAAAACCCTTATTATTTCACGTACAGAGTTCTTCGAGATTAAAGCAAAAGAAAACAAGACAATAGACGACTTTTTAAAGTTGCTAGTCAACTCTTTTGGTAATAAAAAGAGAAATTATTTATATTCTAAAGAAGTTTCAGATTTGAAATATAATCTTGCTAAAGAAATCATTGAAAAGCATGACGTTTTTAGCGGTTATAAACAGACAGAAACATATAAGAAAGTTACTTCTGGACTGGACTGGAATTGGTTTAACACTAAGCCAGAAATACATAAACAACTTGAACAACTTCCACGGCTTCAACATTTTTACAGACTTCAAAAAGTAAATAAAATAAAAGCAACGAATAAAAGTTATCATGATTTTAGTGAAGTTTCTGGAGCCATATTATATCTTGACCCACCTTACGAGGGTACATCACACGGAGGATACATAAACAAAAAGAATAGCAAAAAGAGAACCGTTGAACCAGAAGCTTATAAAGAAATGCGCGAGAAATTGTTAAAACTAGAACAAGGCACAAAGATAGAGCATGATGGTTTTATTTTTTCTCTTGGAACAGATGACAAGCACAAAAATAGAATGTACTGCAAAGACACGAGGATCGGTTCATCTTTTGATAGTCAAGAGTTTTACGACTGGGCATTTGAAATGGCTAAAACTAACATCGTGATAATTTCAAGTTATTCAATTTCAGATGAACGCTTTGAAGTTGTATATTCTTTTGATAAAGTACGTAGCACTCTCCAAGTTGGAACAAGTAACAAAGAGAAAAGTGAAAAATTATTTATGGTTAAAGACAGTTAATTCTTGACAAAGGAAAAGCAATTTGATAGAATGTAATTATGAAAGAGGTGAAGAGATGACAGCCGAAGAAATAGTACAAAACTATCAAGTAAAATTGTTAAAGATTATATTTAAAGAGATTGATAGCCTGATGAAGAAGAAAGAAAAGGCTGATATCAACGCAAGCAAACTTGCTAAAACTAGCAACACAGTGAACACATCAGCTTACTGGAAGTCAGTAGGAAACGCAGAGTTTTACATTAAAGAAATGTACGAAAAGCTAAGTGCTTTAGAAGAAATTGATAGGCTTTTCCATTGGTCAAGTCGTTTACATCAAGAGCAATTACAATTTGTTAGTAAATACCCTAAAGTTATGGAAAAATACAGACAATCAAACTAAGGAGAACAAAATGAAAGATACAGTAAAAACTTTAATGATTATTGCAGGTGTCGCCTTTACACTTATTGCTATCACTTGGGTAGGAATGATCGCAATGTTGCTTATCACATGGCTTGGAGGTAACATCTAATGAATTTTAAAGAAAATCGGCACTATGCCAACGAATACGGTGTAGAACTTAACGAATACTTTAAACATAATTTTAACTATGAAGAGCTTGCAGGTTGGTATACAATGCAGGTATTAAAGTATCTAGTAAGAGCTGGCAAGAAAGAGGGTGAAAGCTACGACAAAGACCATAACAAGGCTTTAGACTATGCAAAAGAACTTGCTAACTTAAGTAACGAGGAAAACCTTACATACTATACTACTGAAGATATTATGGGTTTTGCACAAGATATAGCTGATGATTTTAAACGATGGGAAGGTAAATAAAATGAAAGTAAAAGAATTAATCAAAGAGCTAGAAAAGTTTGACGAAGATATGGAAGTTTTTCATGAATATAACGGTCCCTTTAGTTCAACAATTGGTCGTGTTAAATCGGCTGCTGTTGAAGAAGTAGATTGGCAACAGTATGATATACAAGAATTAGTTGTTATTTCTTAACAGATTGAAAGTTTATGCTTGACAGTATGAACTTTTTTTGATACTATTGTCTTATAGAAAGGTGGTTAAATAATGGCAATGCGAAAGGACAGGGAAATAGTAGCTTATAACCCTATTACAGAAGAAGAACTACACTTTAGTTGTAAGGCTCAATGTGCTAAGTATTTCGGACTTAAAGCTAATACAGTCGTCAAGTGGTTCGATATTGGTAGACCTATAATTGAACTGCTAAGAGAACAAGATAACAAGCAAGTAGCGATTGAAAAGCAAGACAAGCTAAAAGGCTTTGAATTATTTACGATTAAGGAGTGGTTAGATTATGTGTAAGAAACGTAAATACACAAAAATGGGTGCTTTATATTCAATAGCAAATGCCCAACATAACAAAAAGAAAGCTGATAAGATACCAGTTAGAGCTTATTACTGTAAGAGGTGCAATTTATATCACTTATCAAGTCAGCAAAGATTAAATATTAATACAGGAGTAATTGGATAATGAAAGATGAATTTACATACTACACAGTATCTTGGATATCGGAAAAAGAAATTAAATCACGTAAGTTTTATAATAAAAAAGAGGCTTTAAAATGGAACGAATTACTTCCAGAAGAACAAAGATATGAAGTTAAAAAACATACTGAAATCACGGAGGTTATAGCATAATGACAAATGAAGAATTATACGAAAGAATCACTAACGTACTAAAAGAAAAAGGCAGTACACTCAGCCAACTTGAGTTAAAAATTAAAACTGAAACAGGTAGATCGCCTAACCTATACATTGCTAAAAATAAAAAAAGATTGCCTAAGGTATTTGTATATCCTTATTTAAAAGAGTTCTTAAATGATAATGAAATGCACGAACTTACCCTTAAAAAGATTGATAGCGTAGGAGATAACGGAGAAGCGTTTGACTTACTAGATGAGATATTATATAGCTTAGAGCCAAGTAAAGAGTATCTATACAAGCAACGGTTGAAACGTAAAATGCAAAGGGAGGTAGTAAGATAATATTACATAAGTATACAAGTAAGATTAATAGTTCAAAATATCCACGGTCAACAGCTAGAAAGATCGCTAACGACTTGAACAAAAAAGACCCTTTTAATAATTATCTAGTCAGCTTTGAGTTAGGAACTAAACGGTATATTATTGAAAAATTTGAAATTAGAGGAATGAATAGATGAAGCGTTACTACATAGAAGAAGATGACAATGGCAAAGAAATTAAGCGAAAACTTACAACTTTTGCTAATGATGATTTAACACAGCTTTCAGATGATGAACTAGAAACATTATATTATGAATCATCGGCTCAATTTTTAGCTAAAGCAATGCACTTTATGAAGATTGAGAATGAACTGTTTTCAAGAAAGAATGTAATTGTAAGTGATGAAATTCTAATAAATGCTGGCAATAATATTATTGAAGCTATTAATCAGGTAAGCAATTGAAACATAGAAAGTAGGATAGTATGAACTATGAAATTTGGTATAGCGCAATAGACGGAGATTATTATAAAACAAGCGACACGCTAGAAGAAGCAAATAATGATTTTGCGTTTGTATTAACAATGTATAGGCTTGTTCCTTTATTTGAAATGCGTTTAATTGAAATTGATTCACAGGGCAAATATAAAGTTATTAAGTCATTTAAAAATATGAAAGTAAATAATAAAGATATACTTATGGCGAAAGCATATTATAATTCACGTACATGTAAAGGAGAATAATTATCTTTATTTTAACAGACGATACAATTAGAAGTATTGTACTAATTCAGCAAGCTCATAAAAGGGCAAATAACAACTTTAATGATATTGTGGCACAATTATATCAACAAGAGTTTAAAACGCAAGAGAAAGCAAAATATGAGCATATAAAGCAAGCTAAGGAGAAAGCACTTGAAGAACAACGAATTAGTGAAGAAAATAAACGAAGAACTGAAGCTGAAAAACAAGCCGAATCTGACAGAATCTCAAGAGAACATGATAAGACAACTGAACAACATGACACCGAAAGGACGCAAGAAGTTAGCGATGAAAATGAAAATGAGAGAGGTGTACCAAACACAACAACTAGTGACACTATTGGAAGCGATTGGTCTAGCGTAAGTCCACAAGATTATTTAGACAAAGCAGTAAGTATATATCAAGGCTCAGGCGGTACAGCTTGGATGACTTGGTAAAAAATAAATTAATTAAAAATAGAAAGTAGGTACATCCTCTTTAAAATATGCTCAATTACAAAAGAAAACCACCAATTAAGGTGGTCTTTTTTTATTCTATGGTTTAGTTGCGTTTGGTCCAAATTCAGCGTCTAGTTCCACTTGTAACATGGTATCTTTAGGCAAATTAAGTTTACCCCATTTGTTTTGATAGTTTTCTAACATGCGTGTAGAGCGTACATAGCGTACTGATACTCCATTTGAAACATAGTAGCGTTTTGTGTCTGTACAATAAATAAGATACATTTCGATTTCCTTTTCATTTTGTGTATTGTCTTGTTTGCTCTCAGATTGGCTTGTAAGACGTTTTTTAAGTTCTGCGATAAAGTATGAACGACAACTTTCTAAAGTGCCACCGTGAGCTTCTACGGAACGTCTAGGGCAACTTGTACTTGAAAGCTCTTGATGTAGCTTCACAGTATCACGATTAGGAGTTAATCCCCACTGTTTCATATACTTAGCTACATCGTCTAGTACCGCTTGTTCATTCTTCAAGAACTGATTTAAATCTCCCTCTGATTGGCATACTTCCCAACTAGCAAAATTTGCGTTACCATATGAGTTAGCACAATGCCATGCCTTGTTAGAGAAGTCAGAAGCCTGTAATCGTCCATCCGAAGCGATATAAACATGAGCAAAACCATTTTCAGGGTTGTGTGTAGGTAGCCAACCATTGTAGAAGCCAGTGTTAGCACCGTTTGAGCCTGCGTCATTGTGAATTACAACCCCAGTAGGGTTATGACCACGAACGCCAGCATTAGTTATATTCATTCTTTTTTATCCTCCGTTTGTTCTTCTTCAACTTCGGGAATACTTACACCATTCTTTTTCATAAGTTTAACCAAACCGGCAAACATAGGGCTGATACTTGCAATTAAATAAATAAATTGACCTACGAAGTACAACAATCCTACGTCAATCACTGTTTTGGCAATGTCAGAGGTTGAAGGAGTTTGTGTAAAGTAAAAGACTGCGTATAAAACCCATAGCGCGAAGACTACCGTCAAATCAATCACAAGTCTACGATTGAAAGGTGGGTTCATTGCTTCTCTATCTTTAACCCATGTAGCGAACAAAATCGCCAAAATCAAGATAGTTATTAAAATCATTCTAGTTACCATTATATTTTGCTTTCTATTTGTTTACAATAAAGGCGCTGATAAAGCGAAAGATATTGTTTTTCCGTTCATTGAAGTGTTATTTGGGTTACCTACTGCGATACCACTTGGAGACATGTTAATTAAAGATAACGACAGGTTTCCAGGAGAATAAAATGTACCAGTGGAATCAAATTGAGGTAAATTTGATCCAAAAGCAGGTGGGAAAGTGCCAACCGGAACAATGAAATTCGGTGCGACATTTGGCACAGGAATGCTATTTCCTCTGACGTAAATTACACCATTAATAATCCTTGCCTGTAATATTCCTGTTGAACCTACTCCACTAGCCCTATTTAAATCAGTCCAAGGAATATCCTTTTTATTGACTAGGCTATTAATAATAACATCATCAAGTAAAGTATGTTCAGTTGGTTGCTCAGCACTTATAACTCCAGTTCCGTTAGTTGTTCTAATATCTATCACAACTTTAAGTACACCTGAATTATTATTTAAATCAACATTATTGCTATTGTTTGAAGTTTCAGCCGATAAAGTAACAGGGTGTGCTGTTTGAGTTAAGTCAATATTTGCATGGATATAATTGACTGCATTTCCTTTTAAAGCTACAGTTTCGTTTAATAGTTCAAAATATCTACCTCCAGCAATAATTGAAGTATTAGTATATTGTACATTGAGAGCTGTATTTAACGGACTTGTCCAGTCTTTGCGCCTGATTGTCCCATAGTCCATTCCAGCCAACATCATGTATAGCTTTCCGTCATTATTAGAACCGACTGGAAACTCTGTACCATTTGGACTAAAGAATGTAAAGTTTTTAATTGTCATTTTTAACCTTTCTTGAAATTATCTTCGCTTTATCTAAAACTGGGTTATCAGTAATTGAAAGCTCTAATAATCTAAATTTTCTACCGCCATACGGATAACCACCAATTGATACAAATTGACCGACCTCGTATAATAGCGTAGTTTCAATTCTAAGCGAGTTTTCGCTATTATAATATACTTTACCAGATAAAAGTTCTAAGTGGTCTTTACGTAGCTCTCTGTACCCTGTGAAGCTATCTATTCTATATTTGTCGCCATAAGTAACTACATACTCATATAACATTTGGTTTATCTCCACTTTCTACAAAGATAAGTCTATCATTGAACTCTGTTTTAACTCTATCTGCTATATACCCAGAATACAGTTTACCGTCATACCATATATCTACCAAGTCATTAACATATAAAGGCAAAAGCTCATTTTGGTTGAAAATTAATCTTGTGACGATTGTAGAGGGCGAAACTTCTGCTTTAATAGTTGATATATCTGGAGGGTTTCCGTGTTCATCTCTATCATAAAATAATGTTTTTGCTGTCCTTACTTCTGGCAAGTCTGTTCCGTCTCCGCCATAAGTGCTATAATCAATGACATCTCCATTATTTTTTGCTGTGTACATTTTAGGAGGGTCTGTATAGTCGTCTGTTTCCTTATTCTTAACGAATACGACAGCGAAATTATAAGCCGAACGTTCTGTTATTGTTTCCGTGTCCATTGTCACGCTTTGCTTAATATCTACCCTTGTCGTGATTCTATTTCTATTCCAGCTTCTTGAAGCAAAGTTAATGAATAACAAGTTTCTAGGGTCTGTTTCAGATGAAGCATGTTGAATTGTCGTAGTTGGTTGAAATTGAACCTTTGAAAATATCCTTTTTGCTACGTCATGAGCCGATGAAGTTTCTGCTTTACGGTTGATTGTCGCCTTTCCTGCAAAGATACTTGAATTAAAGAAATAACCATAACTCATTAAATTATTTTTACGAGGGTCAATTAAATAATCAATGATAGCAAAGTTTGTCGTTTTAGTTATTGCGTTTGGAACATCAAGGCTTTCAATCATTGCCCAAAAATAGTTCTTTAATGTAGCTTTATTACTTTCGTCTACATCTGTCACAAGATAAACCATATCTAAGTTCAGTTTTTTCTTTTGACCTAGAGCCTCCTCAATTGGAACAACTTCAGGAAAAAGAATTTGAACAATATCGCCAACTTCTACCGAAACGGTCAATGTAGCTGATGAAGTGTAGAGGTAGCCTGTTTCCCACAGCTCATAGTTAATAACTTGACATCTTGCTTTTGGTATCGGCAGACCTCTTTTTTCTTTTTTACCATTTGGAAGGTTAAAATCAGATATATTATAATAGTTCGGATTAAAGTTATCATACACATTAGCTTCTAACATTAAACGAAGTTCGCCTTTCTCTTAACTTTAAACTCTGCCTTACTTAAATTGATTAGTTCCATTTGACCTTTTTCAATTATACGAGTTCTGTATCGCTCAAAGTCCATTACAGGGAATAAATTTAGAGCAGTTGTCCCCTTCCAACCTTGATAAGTTTCGTCATTTACATCTGTATTGATTAAAATGTAGTCTTGTAACTCTTCCGTCTTGAATACAATTGCAGTATATTCATTTCCAATATCGTCTAAAAATCTAACTCCAGTAGGCGTTTTAGGTAGTTTCGGATATAATATCCCCATAAAACTAAATATTTCGTCTTTTATATCCCAGCGACTTAAACGTTCTATATTACTTTCTCCATAATAAGTGTAAGAAGTTCCTTTGATATACTTATAGTCTCCTGGTGCTGTTCCACCATAAATTTTAGACTTTCCAGCAATAACTTTACCATTTTGAATCATTTCAAAAGTTAAATTTTCGTAAGTATACCACTTTGTGATTATATCAAAAGTTATCTTTTCGCTGAAAGTTCCGTTTTTACCGTAACCCTCTGTCTTTGTGACATCTGCTAAAGCTAAATCAGCATACACCTGAAAAATCTCTGTTTGATATTCAAGTGTAACGAATTTTTTGCTAAGAATATCGTTTATAAAGTCTTTCATTAACCGATAATTTTCTTCTAAACTTTCACCAAACGTTTCTAATTTAAACTCTATTTGTGGTTGAGTAATTGAGCGTGTCCCCATTACTCCAATACCATTACTTTGCCAAATATTATTAGTTGATTGTAACCCTAAATTAGAGGGCTGGTAAAATCTAACTTTTCCATTTGTAACGTCCCAAACTTTGTCATCTGTTCCGTCTAAGTTGGTATGTATTTTATACTGTCTTACCATTAAGCCCTCCCTAGGTCAAATTCTCGTCTGATTGCTCGTGCTAAATTAGAAACATCTTGACCAGCACCACCTTGCACGTTAAATGTATTGTAAGTTCTATTGTCGCTTGATACGCTATTTGTGCTTAAACCGTAACCGCTAGAAGATAAGTTAAATTCTGGCAAACCTACTACCATAGAACCTTTAAACATTCCGCCAAGTTTCCCAGCGATACCGTTAATAGCTCCTGATATTTTGTCAATCGTTCCTGTAACACCGCCTAGAACTCTGTCTATCGTGTCTTTGATTCCTCCGAATATTCCACTAAAGAAGCCACCAAGCCCATTAAATACTCCTGTTATTGCGTTGTAAGCATTAGAAGCAAAACCACCAAAAGCGCTGAATACTCCACTTACTGTACTTTTAGCACTATTGAATACTCCGCTAAAGAAGCCACCAACTCCACTAAATACACCTGAAATTCTTGACCAAGCGCTGGAAGCAAAGGCACCGATAGCGCTAAATACTCCACTTACAACATTACGAACAGAATTAAATATACCACTAAAGAAGCCTGAAACTGCACTCCATATTGAGCTAACTACTCCCCAAGCACTAGAAGCAAAGCTACCAATTGCGCTGAAAACGCTAGATACAACTCCACTTACAGCGTTAAATATTCCACCAAAGAAGCCAGCTACTGCACTCCATACGCCAACCAGTACATTCCAAGCTGAACCAGCAAAGCTACCAATAGCGCTAAATACTGTTGAAACTATTGAACTAACTGCATTAAATATACCACCAAACCAATCAACTAACCCTTGCCAAATAGCTTTTGCTCCGTCAACTGCTCCATTCCATATATCAGCAAACCATTGACCAATACCGCTAAAGAACGCGACTATACTATCCCATGAGCTCTTCAAGAAGTCTACAAAACTAGCCCAAGCCTTTTTACCTGTTTCTGTTTGAGTGAAGAAATAAACTAAACCAGCAATGACCGCTGCAATTGCCGCTGCAATCAATACGTAAGGGTTGACAGCAACAACAGCATTGAAAGCTCCCATTACACCTGTTCCTGCTTGAATTGCTGATTTTAACTTTTCAAAAATACCAATAGCAGTGACTATTCCAGAACCGATTTTAAAAGCCACAAACCCTGCTGCTAAGGCTACTAAACTACTTTTAGTAACATCGAGCGCTGTCTTGCTTTCGCTAAACTTCTTTGCAAAATCAGCGATTTTCTTTATGACGTCAGCTAAACCTTTTGCCAAGTTAGCAATAGTTTTACTTACGTTCTCCACAGAACCTGCACTTTCGCCAGTTTTTGAATCTACACCAGCAAATGATTCTATTAGTTGTCCGATTATACTTAGAACTGAACCAAAAGTTGATTTTAATCCGTCCCAAATTTTAGAGAAAGAGCTTAAAGCACCATTTTTTTCTAACGCTCCCCATAGTTCTTTGACATACTTAACTATATTATCTAATGCTTTACCAGCACCTTTGCCCCACTCATCCATTTTACCAATTACAGCATTGATAACAGGCGTTAAAGCCTCAAGTGTAGGAATTAAGGCTTGCGATAAGTCTTCATTAAACCCAGACCAAGTGTCCCTTATGGTTTTTGTAGCACCGCTTGAACCGTATGCCGCTTTTTGCATAGCCTTATCGAGCATATCCATTGAAACAGCACCGTTTGAAACAGCTTCATTGAATGAACCATACTGCTTTAATTGTGGGTTCATTTGCATAACAGTATCTTTCAAAGAAGCGCTAAGAGCCGTGTTGTTATCTGTTAACTGATTAATATTTTCAGCTGTAACTTTTCCGGCTGCTGACATCTGACCATAAGCCTGAACGACACCTTTAAGGTTTTCTCCAGTACCACCAAATGCTTGGTTAGCTTTTACTAACGCTTCTGTTTTACCAACTGCTGATTTTGCACTATCTCCTAAACCAATGAACGTTGTTGAAAGTTTTAGAGTATCTTCACTATTTGCGTTTGTATCTCTAGCGAGCTTCTGCATAGATTTACTTACATAATCAAAGTCTTGCCCATTGCCTTTGAACTTCATTGTGTTTTTCAAGGCAATCATGGCTGTCTGGGTGTCCATTGCATCGGATATCCAGCCCCTTAAACCATTGCCAACAGCACTAACAGCACTTGCACCGATTTGTCTAAATATACCTACAGCAATCTCTCTAAGACCGCTAAAGCGTGACTTCATGCCATCAATTCCGCTATTAACGCCTTTAGTATCCATTTTAGCGTCAATATTCCAAGAGCCTGAACTAATAGCTCCCTCGACTTGCTTTATTTCGCCCTCTAGCCTGTTAGCTTGTGTTTCTGCTGTGCCTAAATCTCTAGTAAGTTGTAACCACTTCTTTTGACCTGCTGACGTACCTTTGTCTACACTAGAAAGTTCTTCTTTTAATTTTGTTGCTTTGTCACGTGATAAGCCCAACTGCGTTTGTAAGTTCTTCTGCAATTGCGCCATTTTACTGGTATTTGTTGGGTCAAGTTTTAGAGCGTCTCGTAAGTTTTTAGCTTCTCCCCTAAGCCCTGACATTGCGGTATTGACACCTCTAAGCGAGTTCTCGAACTTTGTGGTATTGCCGTATATCTCGACCTCAAATGTTGCATTACTTGCCATTACATACCCTTTCTTTTACGCCTTTTCTCTTTTTCTTTTTCCTCTTTCTTCTTCTCTGCAATAAGTTCAATTATTTTATAAACAAGTTCTAGTTCCATTTCCATGAACTGTGTTATATCAATTTCATTATTGCCTAAAATAGTCAAAAGTTCTAAAGTTTTATTTCCCTTTACAGTATCTTTCTTTTTCTTAATCAATGAACTAGAAGAAAAGAAGACCATTTCGTCTTCCGTTTCCTCTTTTTCTTGAATAAAAACAGTTTTACAGAAGATGTTAATTAACTCGTTGGTCGTAGGGAGCTCTGTTTTATCGTCTAAGGCGTTTTGCAGTCCTCCGTTACAATCTACCCAAAGTATCAATAACTTGTCTGTAAAGCTCTCCATTTGCTCTGTAAAGTCATCAGGAATATAACCAGCGACAAAAGAATTTTGTAAGTCTGCAAAGTCTTTTAAATCTGTAATAAAGTCTGAACCAGTTAGCTCTAAGTATCTAATTGCATGTTTTAAAATCATTTACAGTCCTTTCAGCTCATTAAACTTCTTTCTGCCACAACTCGACAAGTTCTTTAAGCCCTTTACCGTCAGTATCAAACTCAAAGCTAGAACGGAAGTCAGAGAAGTCACTCTTAGCTTTTACAATGTTATCTTGAAAAAGAGCCAAGTATAGACCGTATTGAACGAATTCCATTACATCTGTAATTTCTCCGTCTTCTTTCTTAAGTTCCATATCCATTGCTTTTTGTTGCTGGAAAAGGTCTTTCCCTGTAATCATTTTAAATTTACGTGCTGTACTTAATTGTTTTGCCATTTTATTTTATATTCCTTTACTTATTCTATTTTTTTCCAGCTATATTTTTCTGGGTCTGTACTTTGTGTGTTAGAGTCATTATCAGCATATGTTCCGATATAGCTTGGATAATCTTCAGCTGTTACTTCACTAAATGAAGGCATCCAAGGTGTAGCGATTGAGCCTTCTTCCCACTTATGCCCAGCAGTCCATAAAGTTGAACCTGAGCCAACTACTGATATTTCATAACGTGCAAAAACAACATCATTAGCATTTAAATTTAAAGTTGCGGAGTCTCTCGTCCAGTCGAATGCAGAAGTCCAAGTTTTTCTAAGACTCATGTTTTCTGTTCCATTAACAAATATAAACCTAGTGATCGTAGTTCCTGTGCCAGCCCCTTTTACATAAGCTGAAAAAGTAAAAGCACCGTTTATAGTAGCTGTAAGTGTTTTGTATACCCCTTGCCATTGAGCATTAGCCCGTTTTTTTACAACTAAGTCTTTATATGTTCCGTCATCTGTCCATTTATTACTATCTAAATTTATCCAATTCCCACTAAAATCTTTAGTACCGTCTAATAAGTTCAAGTTGGGCCAAACGGTCGTGAATCTATCTTTTCCGTCTGCACTATATGCAAACGCCACGTGGTGAGCCTCGTCGGGCTCGCTAGGGTTTGTCTGTTACAGCGACACCTACCGAAACATCTGGATAACCTTCAGCGGAGAATGTAACGATATAAACGCCAGGAGCAAGTTCGTTGTTTGTTGCAACATTTCCTTTTACATCTTTAATTACTGCGGATACTTTTACATCGCGACCTTTAGAATCTTTCAAAATAGCCGGTAAAACAATTGTTCCGTCTTTACCCCCTTTAGTTTTCGTTTGAACATTTGGAATAACTGGAGGAATTAACGTAACAGCACCAGCAAGTTCCGTATCAGGTTGCATGATGAACAGTCCGCTTTCCATTTTCTTAACGAAATCTTTAGCTTGTTCTCCCCAAATTTCGTACTCAATAGCAGGGACTTTTTTATCGCCATTCAAATAAATATCTGAATCAGTTGCCTGTACTGCCAAAGTCCATTGAATAGGGTCTACACCGTCTACTGAATCTGTTTCTGATTCTTTTGTAGCTTCTGCTGTTGGTCTCAAATTTGGATAAACGACTACACGGTAACCGTCAATAAATTCTCCTGTAACTTTATCACGCTTGCGCCCTTTAATTAGGTACTGAACACATTTCGTTTTCCAATTACCAGTAGGAGACCAACCCAAGCCATTCGCTGTTCTTTGTTGACCTAAAATGTCTTCTTTAAGCGCTTGGTCTGTTTGAATGAATACCATTTCTCCTTGAAGTAAGGTAGCACCTTTTTTAACTCCATGGTCTGGTACGTCATCAGCTGGATAGCTGTTTGTTTCCGCTTGGTCTTCCATTGAGCCAACTGATACTAAACCAGTTACAATTTTATGGTTAGTGAACTCTGGTTTTCCGCTACTTCCCTTAGCCATATCAGCTACGATTAGAGCTTCATTACCAAAGAAAATCTCACGCGAGTTATAATCTAATTTCATTTTTTATTTTCCTTTTTATTTTTTATGCAGTGCGTTTCCAATAATATATCGTTGTTGAGCCAATTACTGCTGAACCGATATTTTCCCATGTGCCAGTCGTGTAGCCAGATGACAAATTTGAGTTGTTTGAGACTACTGAGCCAACTGGGTGTGCTTGAGCGCAATCTATACCTATAACCGCAGGCTTAAGTGAGCCGGTATTACTATCAATTGATACTAATCCCATTGGTAGCCATTTGTAATCAGAACTTTTCTTATTTGGTTTAATGCTATTACTAAATCCTACATACTTTGGATAATCAGCAATTGTAACTTCACTAGCTGAGGGCATCCAAGGAGTGGCGATTGAACCCTCTTCCCATTTATGACCAGCAGTCCATACAGCTGAATCTTCATCTTCGCCTGCTAATTCGTATCTGACAGAAATTCTGTCCTTAGCTTTCAAAGTTGCAGTAAAACTATCTCTTAACCAATCAAAGTTATGTCCTAACCATCCACTAGGCACTTCAAATCCAGGGGGCGCAATAATATTTCTAATTACATTTATATTTCCTGAACTTTTTACATAAGCTGAGAAAGCATAAACACCGTCTTTAGGTGCAGTAAATGTTTTATATATACCCCACCATGAACCAGTTCGTTTTTTAACAGTTAGACCTTTATATGTTCCGTCATTTTCAAAGCTACCTAAGTTCTCCCAATTCCCACTAAAATCTTTAGTACCGTCTAACAAATTCAAATTAGGATAAACAGTTGTGAAGTCTTCCGTTCCGTCAGCGCTTTTGGAGTAGGCTATTGTATTTATAACTCCGTCACTTGTTCCTGTACCTCCATTTGCAATTGGAAGCACACCTGAAACCCCAATATTAGTTACATCAGCAGTCCCATCAAAGTCTTGAAATGATGAAGATTGAAGATTTACTCCGAGTTTTCTAGGTGTTGCCAGTTTAATTGCACTGACAGCAATACCAGTAAGCGGTAAACTGTTCGCTTGTGCTTCGGTAGCCTTTGCCATTGCATTTTTGGCTTCACTTTCAGCTTGTTTTGCTGTTTCTTGAGCAGTTGTTACATTTTTATTTGTGATTAATAAATCCGATTGCTCAGCTTTTGCTGAAATTGCAATACCTTGCCTGCTGACATCAGCTTGTAAGTTGTTCAAGTCTGTTTGATTGGCTTTTGCTGAAATGGCTGCCGAATGGTCGTTAACGGTATGCTGTAAACTTTCCAGATCCGTTTGATTAGCCTTAGGAGAGTAATCTCCATTACTCATCAGAGAAACGTTACTTGTTAAAACCTTTACTGAATTTATTAGTTCAACTACTTCAGATTCACTGGCGTTACTTGCAATTGCGTCTAATAGCGATTTTATAGTAACTAAATTTTCAGGACTAATACCAAATGCTTCCACTTCATTTTTTAGGTCTGTCATTGCACTTTGTAAGCTAGTCATATCAGCTAAATTTGCTTTAAGTTCAATATTGCTCTTGTTTGATTCAGTTTGAGCATGTAAATCATTCAACTCACTACGCATTACTTGTGGCATATTTTCCAACAATAATTTTGTAAAATCATCAATCTTATTATTTACTTCTTGAGCTAAAACTGTAACTGTAGAATTATCTGATATAAATGTAAGGCTTTTACTGACAATAACCTGCTCTAAACTTTCATTGAGAAGAATCAAATTCGCTTCAATAACTCCAGTTGCTGTCATTTCGGTAGGAATTACCAAAATAAATTCTCCCTTAGCTAAGTTCTTAGGAGGAATCATGACAAAACCTGAATTGCTATCGTTAGTATATTGATATGTAAGCCTTAAAGAATGACCCGTTAAATCAATTTCAATTCCGTTATCAACTATTTTAATCAATAACGTTCTAGCATTGACGTCGCCTTGCATTATTTGTATAGGTTGAGGGAAGTCTTTATTGACTGTGTCCCATATAATCGTTCTATTTCTAAAATTATCTAAACTCATTAAAAAATACCATTATTGTTAATTTCAATCAAATGTAATTAAGCCACTTTCTACTTTTATAATTTCATTGAATTAGCATAATTAGCGCCTTTTTTCAATGTTGTTTTGACGTCTTGCATACCTTTTTTTTCAACTAAGAAATACATGCCATGATAACCGCTAGTGTAATTAGCTCTAGTCCCTGCGTTTACTACTACTTTATCGCCTTTTTTAACTTGCTTTAAGTTTCCTGACAATTGCCCAGTATTTTGATATCTGGCATAAGTATAGGTATGACCATGACTTCTAATTAATCTAGTTCTTCGGCTTGCAGCATTTGCCTTAGCCTTAAACTCTGCTTCAAACCAATCGCCCATGCGTTCTGTTACTTTCGATTGCATTTCTTTAGCTATGCTTGCTGTATTAAGCAAATTTACTGCCATGCTTGACCACCTGCACCACAAGGCAAATAAACAGTACCAGTATAATTGTACAAATGGCTATTCTCTGACCAGTTTGTCATATTCCAACCGTTTCGCAAAACATCTCCGACTAGTCCAACAAGTTTATCATCAACGTCTTTAACAGATAAAACAACTTGATAATAGTAACCCATGACAAAGCTCGTATTATCCATTTTAAGCACCTTTGAGTCACTAAGTGACAAATATACCGTCTTGTCTTTTATCGTGTCCTTAACGCCTAAAATAACGTCATTTAGAGGCATTGTAAGTAAATTGTTGTACCAATCTATATAAGAATCAAATTCCATTGCTTACCTCGTTCCCAAATTGAACATAATGACCTTTTAATCTAGTATTTTGTCGTATAGCTAAACTTACAGCGTGTCGTTCCACCCCTAATTTCCTACACAGTTCTGCGCCTGAATTAAATACTTTACCGTCATAAACTACTGATTTAGAGCGTGCTTTTATGCCATTCTTTCTAAATTTATCGGAAATAGTTCCTCCAGTTTTTTCATTCATTCTACGACTATTTTCAGAGCGTGTAACATATTCTAAATTAGAAATATCATTATTTAACTTGTTCATGTCTATGTGGTCAACGGTTAAATCAGAACAACCTTTGAAAGCTTCCATAACAATTCTATGAAGAGGGACGTTTTTGCCATTTATTTTAAGTTTTAAATAACCATAGGCATTAAACGAGGGTTTTAAGTATCTACGACTTTTAAAACTATAAACTCTACCGTCAGAAAATACTAAATAATCATTTTTATAAAATTTATAATCTTTCATAGTCCGTTGCTCACGACCCCCTCTAAAATAATCTTGTTATTCTTAGGGTTTCTTTCCCATGTTGTCCGCTTGAAAATATTGCCTTTTTCGTCCAAGAAATAGTTGAAAATCAAGTCTTCCATTTCTCCGATTCCGTTAAGCTCGTATCTTATATTTTTACCTAGTCCAATCATAGAAAACTCATCAAGTCTTAACTGACTAATTCTCTGTTTAACTGCTGGTAAAACGATAGGCTTTATAACATTAGCTTCTGCACCGTTCTTCTTCTTAACAGTCGTTTCAACTTGCAATGTTACTTGTGAAAATATCATTAAATACCTCCATAATACATTAACTCTTGCAAAGAAGCCAAACGTTTCATTTCAGCATTTCGCCATTGTTCAGCTGGTTCATCAACAATATTAAGCCGACAATAACAAGAGATAAATTCTTTCACTAATACACTTGTTTCGTCAGCTTTAATACCATTTTTTTCTAGCAATTTAATAGCTATTGAACGGAATAAGATAAGTTTACTATCATAAGCTGTTACTAAAATCGGAATACCACAATAGACTTTAATATAATCTATCATTTACTTCCTCCATTTTATTCTTATGAGACTGTAATTACTGCACCAGCGTTAAGAGTTTCAACGTGTCCGCTTGTTAGTGTTTCAACCAAAATCATGTTGCTATTAGTTTTCCATTCAAAGGCATCAACTTTAGTAAGGTCTTGCATATCAATGTGATATTTTTGGTCTACTAATACAGTAGGTTTAACAGCCTTTGTACCTGTATAAACAATGATTTCATCTACTCCAACTTCTGAAGCAATTTCAGCGTCATCATTTTTAATACGAACGTTAGCGTTAGCAGTCGCTTGACGTAACTCATCTAACAAGGCTCTGCGGTCTTCCGCTTTAACAATCAAATAGCGACGTCCAGCAGTAGGACGAACAAAGTCAACCGCTTCTTCAATAGCGTCAGCAAATGGTGTTGTACCTGTTTTTGGTGCTTTTGTAGTAATTTTTTTGATTTTTTTATCGTCTGCTTCTTTTTCGATTGATTTAAAACCGTTTGTTCCGTCACCTTCAACAAGCGCAAGGTCAACAATTTTGTTTACAATAGCTTGTGTAAGTTCTGCTACAATCAAGTTGTAAAGTTCAGAATATGACATTTGAAGTCGTTTAACACGTTCAGCAAGTGATTGCAATTTATAAACCATTACAGGCTCAAGGGTATCAATAGTGAGTGTTGCTGCCTGTTCTGTTTTTGTTTGTCCGTCTTTGTGGACTTGTGCTTCATTAGATGAATCAAATGAGCGTGATACGAGCAAAGCACCGACATTTGTAACGTGGAAAACTTTGAACACTGGGTTAGTATTTAGCAACGCTGTGTTAATTGAGTCAACCAATTTGCGTGGAAGTTGGAAAGTTGTATCTGTGATAGTTACACCATTTTCAGCAAGTTTTGCATTCCAAGCGTTTTTAATTTCTGATTTACCAGAGTTATTTTTCAATACATCAAAAAATTCTGTTACAGCGTTTTGTGATTCAATAAAGTTTTTCATTTTAGCTTTTCCTTTTGGTTTTTCTTCCTGTGCGTTAAGTTCGTTCTCGATTTTGATAATTTCAATTGAATTTTCTGAAAGTGTTTTTTCTAATTCTTGTACTTTTGGCAAGTCTTCAATTGCGTTTTTTACTTCAAAGCCACTAATTTGAGATTTTAAAGATACATTATTTTCTTTAAGTTCTGCCAAGCGGTTTTGTTTTTCAATTAAATCAGGTTTATTCATATTTCTTTTTAATATCCTCAATTTCTTTCAAAGCGTTTCGGCTTTCAATAATTTTATTGCGTTCTTCTGTGAGTTCTTCTCCTAAGGCATTTTGAATAAATTTTGCGTTAGGGTCTGCTGGTACTGAAACAAGAGAAATCTCTTTAAACTGTGCTTTATTTACAACTAGAGCGTCATTTTCATTAAACTCATAATCTGTAATGTAATAGGCAATTGATAGTGAGTCAAAAGCGCCATTTTCCACAGCCTTATTAATGTTTGGTGCATTGTCGTAAAGCGTAAAGTCAGTCAGGTATTTATTAGAAGCTAAGTCATAATAAACTTTCGCATCCCCAATGACTTCACTAGATCCAGCTCCGTGTTCATATAGCAATGGATATCGTTCTCTAGCAAACTCAATGCAGTTAGGTGTCAAGATAATACCGTTACGATTCTCTACACCAACTTCTGAACCAATTCCTTGGAACGTTTTAGAACCGTCCTCGTTTTCAGTTACTTTAATTTCAGAACTATTGGTTATTAGTTTCATCTGTGCTTGTTACGTCCTTTCTACTGCCTTGTAGGTCACTTAGGTTTTTAACAGCAACTGCGTTAAGGTTAGCTATGTAAATATCTCCACCCTCGATAGGTTGCTCGCCCATTTTAACAAGAAGTTGATTCTGCGTAAAAATAGGACCGTTAATATTTTCATGATACAAGTCAATTAATTCTTTCAAAGTTGCAAACTTGAATAGCTGGTTATCTACGATTATACGTTCATAATACAAATTACCCTTAACTACTCGTCTGCGGTTTGTTGAAATCAGTTTATAAGTCAGTTCCTTTTCAAGTTGAATCAGTAAAGGAATGATAGTAGAGTTATAGAAATAAATTTGCTGTTCTTGCGTAGCAGTACCAAGCAAAATATTTTCATTCATAAAGTAACCTGTCAAAAGTTCCGATTTAATAAGGTCAATTTCATCTTTGTTTAAAACAGAATAATCTTTTTTAAGTTCTACAATTTCTGTCTTGTTATCAACTGGAGTCAAACCGTTATAACTAGAACCCTCTTGCATGTTCTTTATTGTTGCTAGAGCTTTTTCTCGATACTCCTGTGTATTATCAATATCAAGAAAAGCATTAATTTTTAACAAGCCACGCAATTTACCTTGTTCCAGCTTAGTTTGAATACTAGCCAGAGCATTATCTAAAATACTTGTGTCTTCGTTGATATAGAAAGGACTGACAAGCCTTACTAATTCTTCAGGTTTATATTCTTTTTTATCATCAGCAAATAGTAAGTCTAATAGATCGCCCGTTTCACTGTCAAATATAGGGTACAGGTCAACACAGGGAGCACATAGCAACTTTTTAATTACCTTTCGCCAAAAGTCCATGCTATTGCGTTCTCCCTTAGGACTCCAGTTTAGAACCTCGTCTAAGTCAGAACCTGCCATACTAATTAAAGTATCAGAACCAACATCAGATTTTTTGTATTTTACATGGTTAAATTCTACTTTTGTTATTTCATTAGCAATTTTATTGTGAATATTAGTTACAAAAGCACTTGTATATTCTACTGCTTCATTTTGCCAAGCTGTAACTCTTTGAGTATCATTGTTTAGCTTTCCACGTGAAAACGATACTACTTTTCCGAATAAGTTCAATTTTTCCCCTTTCTACCATAAACTCACGCCTTTCCCTCGTTTATACTCGCCTGTTTTCTTGTTATGGCAAGACTTACAAAGGAGTTGTAGGTTATCAGGGTTCAGCGCTATTTTCCAATCATCAAGATTTTCCCAAGTTAGTTCAATAATATGGTCTACTTCGTATTTTTTAGCACCGAATGCACCACATCTTACGCAAGTCATCTTATCACGTTGTCTGACATAATCACGAACAGCCAACCATTCTTTTTTATTGTACCAGCCACTCTCTCTGACTGTGTCAACGTTATACTTCATCTGACACCGCCATTTCTAATGCCATTGTCAAAGCCACAGTAGGGTCAATTTTATCTTTTTCAAGTTTTTTAGTATACATATAGTCCCCGCTTTGTCCGATTTTAACAGCAGTATTATTTAAAGCCCATTGCATAACTTTTTGGTTATGGATAAGTTTATTTTCCACTAACTTAGATTTTAATAGCCTGATATAGTCGTTCATTGAGAAACCTTGTCGAATTGCTCGTTGGTTATCTCCGTCTTTATCAAAAAAGTAACGCTCAATCAAACCTTTTAAAATTTCATAGCGTGCTGGGTCATAACCGATCTTTCTAAGTCTGCACCCTGTCTTGGTTCTAAAGTCATTAATATATGGTATTAAGTCATTTACGTTAATATATTCCGTATCAAGTAAGATTAATTCGCCTCTGTCAACAAATTCAGTCCATAGTTCTTGCTGTTCTGTATCTAGTTGCTCATATTGCGACCGTACAGAGAAAGTAAGTGTATGACTATAAGTTTTACCCTCTAACTCACAAACGAACGACACAGCGGTTAAATCGCCAATTAAGGATAGGTCAATTCCGACATAAGTTCTATTTTTGTTAAATACAGATAAATTAAAGTCTGTTAGTTTAGTATCTTGCGGAGTGAAGTAGTAAGCTGTATCCTGCATAGGCAAGCCCATATTAAACGCTAAGAACTTATTCTGTAACGCTGGGTCTCCTTGCGCAAGTTCGTACTCCTCAATAACTCCTGACCACTTAGGAACGTTACCAATAAGCGGTAATGCCATAGTCCAATTCTTTTTATCTTTGACCTGCTCATGATTTTCTAGCATGTAAAGCAAGCCGAACGACCTATCATTGTAAAATTCTTCTTCTGATTTGAAGCGTTCAACAAGTTTATCATATAGTCCGTCTCGTTTAAGTCCACCTGAAGTGATGTAAATGCTTTGCCAGTTATCTTGTTTTTGTCGTGAACCTTTATTGACTGATTCTGTTATATCTTCGCCATAGGTATGAACTTCGTCAAATATATTGAGTGAACTGTTACCACCTTGCGCCCTCAAAGTGTCATTTGTTTGTTTTTTGAAAGTAGTTTTAAAAGAAGTAAACTCTAGCCCTTGTTTCGTACTCTTGAAAATCTTGTTTTCATTGTACACCCTTAATGTATCGCTTGCTTCCGTTTGATTCCGAACTTGGTCAAATACGTGTCTAGCCTGTGTATTATCATATGCAATAACTAAGCTCTCTCCACCATATTGTCCGCCTAAAATCATCCAGTTAAGCACTCTTGTAGCCATTAAACTTGACTTACCTGATCCACGACCTAAATTAAGAAAAATCTCATTGACTAGATTGACCTGAACGCCTTTTTCATCAACCATATCATAACCAAGCATTAACTCGTACCACCAGCGCTGCGTTGGAAGTAGCTCAATCTTCATCAGGTTGCCAGTAGTTAAATAAAAGTTATCTTGTATCCATTCAATAGCTTGTGTAACACGGTCATAGCGATAAATATACTTATTATGAATACGTATTTGCTTCTGAATAGTCTTGCGAATGTATTTGTTAATAATAATGCCGTTTTCTTTGTTGTATTCCAACATTTTATTCAAATAATACATTTATTCAAACCCTTTCGGTGCTTCAACTTTTGGTGTTTCGTACTTACTTAGTTTGTAGTCATCAAGTTCTTCGATTTTAGATTTAAGGTCATGAGCGCTTGATTCTTCCTGTTGCAATCTCCGCCATTCAGTAGGGTTATAAAGTTCAGGATTTCCAGCCTTAGCAACCATCATCGCTACCAAGCTATCTTTGTCAAGTTCTTTTTCTTTAACCTTTACTTTTTCAACGTTTCCGTCAGCGTCATAGATTGTTTCTGTTTCCTTTAGCGTTCTGACTGTCAGTTTGCTCGCTAATGCACTTTCAGCTAGTTCTAATAGATTTCCTCTAGCAATGCTTTTAGCTTCATCATACGCCTTTATATTGTCATCTCGCCACTTTCTAAAAGTTTTAGCTGAACAATGCAAACTGGTGTAGATCTCTCTATCGTTACAGCCTGATTCAATTTTATCAATGATTTGACTAAAAAGCGGTTCTTCATACATCTTGGGTAAAATTGTGGGTCTGCCACCGTTTTGTGTTTGCATATTGTCCTTTCTTTTAAATGTGGTTATATCGTTTAAAGCCTATATTCTCGTTTCTAAGAACAGCAATAACTTTTGCTTATAAGTTTACCAACTTGGTAAACTCTGCTCTCACAAGCCAAAATATGACCATATAGCCCTATAATTTCCTTTTGCTTTGAGATTTAGCAAGATTTAGCAAGATTTAGCAAGATTTAGCAAGATTTAGCGAGCTAAAACTTTTCTTTTTGATTTTTTGGGGGGTTCGCAGCCGGGAGTCATTTGTG
>ENA-UOIW01000520-UOIW01000520.1-human-gut-metagenome-genome-assembly--contig:-P58-NODE-520-length-30907-cov-24.811649_pt1 | contig 30907 bp, 19 predicted proteins | sample MGYA00242334_ERZ723881 | MGnify/ENA metagenome assembly ERZ723881 | reverse complement strand
CCTGCAATCGCTGCTGACCGTAACCGTAAGCACCCTCCGTGATGCGCTGGTAGTTATCCAGATTTCGCAGGAGTTCACAGGCTCCGCGCAGGGTATCCGGCTTCTCAGCCTCCAGCACGGCGGCGTAGGTCAAAAGCATCCCGTCCTTTTGCCAGATATCCTCCAATGCTTCGGCAAAATCGTTGTAATCCTCCACAGCGGGGCAATCCGTATCACGGATCAGTTCCCCAATGTATGGTAGTCCCAATCCCATGTGACGAATTGAACGCCGTATTTGCTCGGAGCACCTGCCAGCACCGTGCCGCCAAAGTCAGCGAGGATGCGGTAGTCTTCATCCAGTCCGCTGGCTTTGAGCTGCGGGGCGGCTTCCATAGCGATCATATACTCCAGCGTCTTCGCAGCGATGTCCTCGACGCGATACAGGGCGTCCTCTGCCTGGGACGTGTCCGCGTCCTCCCGCCGATAGAACACGCTGCCCTTGCCGGTGATGCGGCAGAGGGGTGCGCCGTTCCAAAGGACAGGCAACTGCGCTCCCTCCAACGGCAAGGTTCCAAAGCCAGCACGGTGCAGGGAAATACGGATTTCTTCAAGGTAGCGGAGCTGACGGCTTGTGTTTTGGGTGCCCATGTGAACGATCCTCCTGTTGTAAAAAATAAGGCCGGAGAGGTCTTCTCCGGCCTGCCGTTTCAGACGCTGCAGCCAGCGCCCTTTTAGAAATTGAAAAAGGGCGCCGCTTTTTCGGCTCGTCAAAGCCGACAAAACGACACCCCAATATTTGTGATTCTTTTTTGAGAAAAATACCGCTGCCAGCCGGAAAAATCGCCGCTGAAAAAGGGCGCTGGCTGAACGCATCTGCATGAAACAGGAAAACGCCCGGTTCGAATCGGGGCAGACGCCCTGAAACAGCGATTTGCATCTATGGTTTGAGAGAATAAATCCGGGCTTGAAAAAGCCCGGAAACGGTTGATGCGCCTGACTTTTCGCCAGACGCATCTATACCGGTAACTCTTTATGGCAACAGTTGATAAAAATGATACGGTTTCATTTGGTTTCAAATGGTTTCACTCAAAAATGAAACCATAGCGGTGAAAGGTGAAACCATAATGAGACGAGAGATGAATCAAAAGATACCTTATTGGTCTTTTCCTTTTTCAGATTCATCATCAGGGGTGGATTTGATCTTTTCATCCAGTACTTTCCCGACTGCCTGTAGCCCGTCAGGGCTGCAAAATGCGTCCATCAGTTCGTTGAACTCAGGGTTTTCGCTATGAGACACGGCAGCATTTCGGATGCGTGACTGTTCAACAATCGAAAGGATCAGATTCAGGCCAAGAACCGCACATCCAATGTAAAGACAGGTCTTTATCCAAATCCCAACGATGCAGAGGATGATCCCCGGAACAGATAAGTAGAAAAAGTGAAATAGGAAATTCGTTAGAACAAATAGCCAAAACATTTTCTAGGGGTATTCTCTTTCCATGTTGTACCTCCTAAATTTACAGGCCTGACAATTTTCCTTTGCGGAATTGATTGTATCACATTCTTGCACTAATTTCCATACTAAAAAAGCCCGATGGTCTCGTATCAAAACCATCGGGCTTATTTGTGGGAGGACTATAAAATAGATTTTTTCGCCTTTTTGGGGGTAGTATTTGTTCCCTTACGAAAAATCCTGAGCTTTCAAGGTTAGGGGCAGCAGTGAGTCGCTGTCATTCGGTCAGCGGCTGCACCGATTTAAGACCGCCTTTGAATATTACGGTAATCTGTTCTTTTGAGTCCACCACTACGCATTCAAGCAGTTGGCGGACGATTTGGTCATCGTATTCCATCGGACGGTTCTTTATGCCGTCGAGTATCATGTAGATGTCATCGAGTCGGGATTTTGCGTTTTCACGCCGCTGTTCAGCGTCGGCTATGCTGTCGAGCTGCTGTTGCAGACGGCTTTTTTCATTCATAAGCCGAGTTGCAGTTTCCTCGTCAAAGGCTTCGATGGTGTCGGTGGACACACGGTCGAGCATTTTTTTGAATTCTGCGTCGATTTCGGCGATCCGTATCTGTAGGTCGATGCTGTTATCCTCGCTCTTTTCTCCCGCCAAGCCCATGCCGATATGCGTCTTTAGTGTCCGCAGCACCTCTGCATTTTGGTTGGCGGTTTCCATGATCGCCGCCATCACAGCCCGTTGCAGTATGCTTTCCTCTACGGATGGCGAGTTGTGACAGTATTTCTTGGCGTATTCAATGCGGTTGATGCATCGCCACACGATTTTCTTTTTACCGCTTGCCGTCCATGTGCATCGGCGGTAGGCGGACTTGCATTCACCGCAGACGAGCAGTTCTGTCAGAGCGTATTTACTTGAGTATTTGCCTTGCTCGGTCTTGGCTTTTCGGCTGATTTTGCGTTTGCCGGAGCGCCTTGCGAGTTCCTCCTGAACTCTGCCGAAGGTAGCCGAGTCGATAATGGCAGGGTGACTGTTTTCCACATAGTATTTCGGGCGTTCACCGTTGTTGACTCTGACCTTTTTGCTGATGCAGTCGGTGATGTAGGTCTTATTGATGATGGCATCGCCTTCCTTAACATATTCATAGTTCGGCGAGTAATCTCCCCAAAACACCGAGTCGCCGTCTGCATTCTGTTTCCATGTGCAGAACATAAAGCCGTTCTTTTCACTGTAGGTTGCCGCCAACACCGTATCTCCGAAGACGGCAAGTTGTCTGTAATCGGAGACATCGGCAGCTTTCATCTGCGGTGCGTGTTCGTAGAGTCCGACATATTCCCGCACCGTAGAGATCTCATCCTGAATATCTGCAATTTTACTGCGGTATTCATCCGAGAGGTTTTGGTCGGCGTTGCTTAGAAATTGACCGTTGTATTTTATCCGGCAGAGGGGGATGCCGTCCGAGGACACCTCCAACCATTCGTTACCGTCCATCTTGGTGTCGTACCGAGCCTTGAGCCGTTTGGCTAATTCTTTCTGTAGCATATCTGATTTCTCCTTTTTAGGGTAATAAAAAAGGCAGATAGATTTTTGATTTCTATCTGCCTTGCGTATCATTATTCGGTTGTGTGAGAGTTCAAGACATCCAACAAAGGGAAAACATCATTTTTATATCTGTCAAAACGGCTCGCGGAAATTTTGCCGTATAAACGGTGAAAACCCCGATAAAATCGGGGTTTTCACGGGCTACATCTATTTTGTAGCCCTTTTATGGTCGGAGTGCGGGGATTTGAACCCCGGGCCTCTTGGTCCCGAACCAAGCGCGCTACCAACTGCGCTACACCCCGTCAGCCCGTCTATTATACGTTTTTTCGGTCCGAATGTCAAGATGCATTTTGCAGTGCGGGTACACATTTTTGCAGTGCGGGTACACTGTTTTCCGGTGTGGGTATGCATTATTTGGCAAAAATCCGAAAAAAATTCGACCCTCCCCATAGGACTTGCGAAAAAGGCACATATACGGTATAATGACATATAATTATAGGTATGTGCAGGTGCGGAACAACGCACCGGATGGAGGACCCATATATGGAAAAGGTAAGACGCGACCCGGCCAGCCTCAGCCAGCTGGTGAAGGATTTTGATCTGGAGGTAGTCTACAAGGGCCTGGACTATGACACCCGGATGATCACCATCCCCGACGTGAACCGCCCGGCCCTGCAGCTGGTGGGCTTTTATGACTACTTCGAGCCAAAACGCCTGCAGATTCTGGGCAAGGCGGAGTTCACCTTCCTGAAGGCCATGCCCCTGGAGCAGCGGAGAAAGGTATTCGAGGATCTGCTGCGCTGCGAAATCCCAGCCCTGATCGTGGCCCGGAATATGGAGATTTTTCCCGAGCTGATGGAGATTGCCCGCAAGCACGGGCGCACCCTGCTGCGGACGGAAAAGACCACCGTGGAGCTGACAAGCCACATCATCGACTATCTGAACCGGGCCCTGGCCCCCCAGATCACCCGCCACGGCGTCCTGATGAACATCTATGGCCAGGGGGTGCTGATGATCGGCGACTCCGGCATCGGCAAAAGCGAAACCGCCATCGAGCTGCTCAAGCGCGGCCACCGGCTGGTGGCCGACGACGCGGTGGAAATTCGCCGCATTTCCGACTCCCTGTACGGCTCGGCCCCGGAGATCATCCGCCACTACATTGAGATCCGGGGTATCGGCATCATCGACGTGCAGCAGCTGTTCGGTATGGGCGCGGTGCAGTTTGACTCCGACATTGAGATCGTGATCCATCTGGAGCCCTGGCAGGACGGTAAGTTCTATGACCGACTGGGTCTGGAGGGCGACACCTACACCATTCTGGGGGTGCAGCTGCCCTATGTGACCATCCCCGTGCGACCCGGCCGTAACCTGGCCGGTATCGTGGAGATCGCCGCCATGAAGAACCGCCAGATGCGGTACGGCTACAACTCCGCCCGGGACTTCATGACCCAGTTTGACAAGAAGATGGATGAGCTGGCCCAACAGGCCAAGGAGAAGCAATGAACTATATCGGCATCGACATCGGCGGCACCAACCTGAAGGCCGGTCTTGTGGACGAGGACGGCCGTCTGCTGGCCGTGAAAACCATGAAGATCCGTGAGGTGTCGGACCCCGACGCCCTGACGGACACCCTGGTGGCCCTGACCCGGGAGCTGGCCCAGGAGGGCGGCGTGCCCATGGAGGAGATCGCCTCCGTGGGCGCAGGCGTCCCGGGGGTGGTGGACATCCGCACCGGGTCCATCGTATACACCTGCAACCTGCCCCTGCGGAACATTCCCCTGCGCAAGCTGTTCAAGCGGCGGCTGGGGCTGCACCTGTATGTGGAAAACGACGCCAACTGCGCCGCCCTGGCGGAATATCACGCCGGAGCGGGCCGGGGCAGCAAGCGCTTTGTCACCATCACCCTGGGCACCGGCATCGGCGCCGGGATCATTCACAACGGAAAGATTTTCCACGGTGGCAACGGCATGGCCGGTGAGGTGGGCCACACCTGCATCGACTATCAGGGTCTCCCCTGCCCCTGCGGCCGGCGAGGCTGCTGGGAGCAGTACGCCTCCGCCAGCGCCCTGAAGCGCTTCACCGCCCAGGCCCAGCTGGGCAACCCCGACAGCATCCTGGCCCGGGTCATCCGGGAGCATGACGGCCATGTGTCCGGCCAGTCGGCGTTTATGGCCGCCCGGCTGGGGGACCCGGTGGGCCAGCAGGTCTGCGACATGTATGTGGGCTATCTGGCGGCGGGCATCGCCAACGTGGTGAATATTTTCCAGCCGGATACCCTGGCCATCGGCGGCGGCGTCAGCAACGAGTCCGATGAGCAGCTGCTTCACCCCCTGCAGCAGCTGGTGGAGCGGGAGACCATCCCCTGCAGCGCCGGGAAAAAGACCCGCATCGTCAAGGCCCAGCTGGGCAATCAGGCGGGGATCATCGGCGCGGCCCTGCTGGGGAAGAAAAAACGGATTTGAGGGAGATCGCTATGCAGTGGTATGAACAATTGGACGAAAAGATCCGGGATTACCTGCCGGATATGACGGTGGAGCGGGACGTGCCCATGAGCCGCCACACCTCCTTCCGCATCGGCGGCCCCGCCCGGCGCATGGCCTTTCCGGAGAGCCGGGAGCAGCTGGTGATCCTGCTGGGCCTGGCGGAGGAGTGTGGCATCCGGCCGTTTCTGCTGGGCCGGGGCACCAATCTGCTGGTGTCGGACCGGGGGCTGGACACCCTGGTCATCAAAACGGCGGAGCGCATGACGAGCATCCGCCGCCTGGACGACGTGACCTTGGAGGCCGACGTCGGCGTCCTGCTCAGCCGCCTGGCGGTATACGCCCAGCAGGCGGGCCTGGCCGGGCTGGAATTTGCCCACGGCATCCCCGGAAGCCTGGGCGGCGCGGTTTGCATGAACGCCGGGGCCTACGGCGGCGAGATGCGCCAGGTGGTGACGGAGGTCACCGCCCTGTACCCCGACGGCATCCGCCGCTTCACCGGGGACCAGGCAGAATTTGCCTACCGGCACAGCCGGTTTCTGGAGGACAGAGCCGTGGTACTGGGGGCCGTGGTGCGCCTGACCCCGGACGATCCCGCCGCCATCCGGCAGCGGATGGATGACCTGATGGCCCGGCGCAGGGCCTCCCAGCCCCTGGAATGGCCCAGCGCCGGCAGCACCTTCAAGCGGCCGGAGGGCTACTATGCCGGGACCCTCATCGACCAGACGGGCCTGAAGGGCCTGACGGTGGGCGGAGCCCAGGTGTCGGAAAAGCACGCGGGCTTCGTCATCAACACCGGCAGCGCCACCTGCGCCGACGTGCGGGAGCTGATCCGCCGGGTGCAGGAGGCCGTTTACAAGGCCCACGGCGTCCGGCTGGAGCCGGAGGTCCGTTTTGTCGGCGAATAACCCCGGGAAAAGAGGAAATACAATGGAAATTCTGATCATATCCGGTCTGTCCGGCGGCGGCAAGAGCAAGGCCGCCTCGTTCCTGGAGGACATCGGCTACTATACCGTGGACAATCTTCCGGCGGAGATGATGATGAAGTTCGCCGGGTTCTGCGCCGCCTCCAGCGGGCGGTACGACCGGGTGGCCCTGGTGTATGACGTGCGCTCCGGCGAGCCCACGGATATGCTCATCGACACCCTGGAGCAGCTGAAGGCCAGCGGCGTCAACTGCCGGATGCTGTTTCTGGAGGCGGACACCCCCACCATCATCAACCGCTATAAGGAGACCCGGCGCATGCATCCCCTGCAGGCCAAGGGCCTCAGCGTGGAGGAGGCCGTGCGGCGGGAGCGGGCGCTGATGCAGCCGGTGCGGGATCATGCGGATTTCGTGCTGGACACCTCCTCCCTGTCCACGGGCAAGCTCCGCAGTGAGCTGCTGAACCTGTTCGGCACCCCGTCGGACCGGGGCGGGCTCAACGTCAGCGTCCTGTCCTTCGGCTTCAAGCACGGCATCCCCATCGAGTCGGACCTGGTGTTCGACGTGCGGTTCATGCCCAACCCCTACTATGTGGCGGAGCTGAAAAACAAAACCGGCCTGGACCAGGAGGTCCGGGACTTCGTGTTCTCCTTCCGCCAGACCCACGAGTTCATGGCCCAGCTGGAGAAAATGATCACCTTCCTGTTGCCGCTGTACAGCGAGGAGGGCAAAACCGTTCTGGTCATCGGCATCGGCTGCACTGGCGGCCACCACCGCTCCGTGGCCGTGGCCCATGAGCTGGCGGAGTATATCGCCCGGATGGGCTATCAGGTGACGGAAAACCACCGGGATATCTCCCGGTAAGGAGGTGCGCGTATGGGCGGCTGCTATTCTGTGGCCCCGGAGCACGGGCCCCGCATCGCCGCCGTCGGCGGCGGCACAGGGCTGTCCACGCTGCTGCGGGGACTGAAGCTGTACACGAAAAATCTCACCGCTATCGTCACGGTGGCGGACGACGGCGGCGGCTCCGGCCGCCTGCGGCAGGACCTGGGGATGCCCCCGCCGGGAGACATCCGCAGCTGTCTGGAGGCGCTGGCCAACGCCGAGCCTCTGATGGCCCAGCTGATGCACTATCGCTTCCCGGAGGGGACTCTGGCCGGGCAGAGCTTCGGCAACCTGTTTCTGGCGGCCCTGACCGGCATCATGCCCAGCTTTGACCGGGCCGTGGAGAGTATGAGCCAGGTGCTGGCCATCACCGGCCGGGTGCTGCCGGTGACCACGGCGGACGTGCAGCTGGAGGCCACCTTTGAAAACGGGGCCAGCGTGGTGGGCGAGAGCCACATCTTCCGCTGTAAGAAGGAGCAGGACTGCCGCATCCGCCGGGTGCGGCTGATCCCGGAGCACCCCCGTGCCCTTCCGGCGGCTATCGAGGCCCTGGAGCAGGCGGAGGTCATCGTTCTGGCCCCCGGCAGCCTGTATACCAGCATCATCCCCAACCTGCTGGTGGACGGCATTGTGGACGCCATCCGCCGCTCCCGGGCCCTGAAGGTCTATGTCTGCAATGTCATGACCCAGGACGGCGAAACCGAGGGCTACACGGTGTCGGACCACATCCGCGCCCTGTTCAAGCACTCCCGCCCGGGCCTGTTCGACCTGTGCCTGACCAATTCCTCCCCCATTCCCCCGGCGGTGGTGCAGCGCTACGCCCTGGAGGGGGCGGAGCCCATCTTCTGCGACCGGGAGGCCGTGGAGGCCCTGGGGGTGGAGATCATCAGCCGCCCGGTGGCCACGGTGGAAAACGGCCTGGTGCGCCACAATCCCGGCCATCTGGCCTGGGAGCTGGTGCAGCTGCACAACCAGCGGAATATCCGCCTGGTCTGCCGGGACTCCCACCGCACCACCTGCAACCGCGTAGAAACGTAAGAGGAGAACCAACCATGCAGTCCTTTGCCTATAAAGTCAAAAGCGAGCTGTGCCGCCAGCCGGTGTCCCGGCAGTGCTGCGCCCGGGCGGAGGCCTATGGGGTGCTGCTGTTCTGCAACACCTTCACCGCCGCCGAGGTGCGCATCATCACGGAGAATCCCGAGTTTGCCGCCCGGCTGCCCCGGCTGTTCCAGCGGGCCTTTTCCCTGAAATTCGACAGTCTGCCGGACGGCACCCGGGACAAGCTGATCTTCCGCATCACCCAGCGCCACAAGCTGGCCCGGATCGTGGACCTGCTGGGCTATGACCCCAGCCTGGTGCTGCACGTGAATTTCGGCCTGCTGGAGGACGACTGCTGCCGCACCGCCTTTGTGCGGGGGGCCTTTCTGGCCGGGGGCAGCGTCACGGACCCGGAGAAGCGCTATCACCTGGAGCTGGCCACCTCCCACACCCAGGCCAGCCGGGAGGTTTCGGCCCTGCTGACGGAGATGGGCTTTCTGCCCCACAGCGTCCGCCGCAGCGGCAGCAGCGTCATCTATTTCAAGCAGTCCGAGCACATCGAGGACCTGCTGACCACCATCGGCGCCCCGGTGGCGGCCATGGACATCATGACCGCCAAGGTGGACAAGGAGATCCGCAACGGCGCCAACCGGGCCATGAACTGTGACATGGCCAACGTCAACAAAACCGTGGACGCCGCCCTGGAGCAGATCGCCGGGATCCGGCGGCTGGAGAGCAGCGGGCGGCTGGCCCAAATGCCGGAGAAGCTGCGCCAGGCGGCCCGGCTGCGGCTGGAAAACCCCGAAATGTCATTGCAGCAATTAGCGGAGCGCAGCGACCCGCCGGTGAGCAAATCCTGCATGAATCATCGTATGCGCAGACTGATGGAGGAAGCGAGGGAATCCCATGAATAAAGCCGAACGTTGCCAGGCCGCTATAGACTACCGGCGGCAGGGCCTGAACTGCAGCCAGTGCCTGCTGGCCGCCTTTGCCGACGTGGCGGGCCTGACCTTGGAGCAGGCCATGGCCCTGGGGGCCGGTATGGGCGGCGGCGTCCGCTGCGGCAGTATCTGCGGCGCGGTGTCCACGCCGGTGATGCTGCTGGGAACCGCCTGCCCCGACCCCACCGACCGCCCTGCCGTCACCGCCGTGGTGAAGGAGTATCAGCGGCGCTTTCTGGAGCATTTTCACCGGATGGACTGCCGGGAGCTGCTGAGGTCCCAGGAGCTGGAGCCGTCGGAGCTGGCCCTGGAGCTGGCAGGCGGCGACCACTGCGGCCGCCTGATCGTCACGGCGGCGGAGCTCCTCACCGATATGCTGGAGGAGGCGTGATATGGCCTTTGCCCATCTGCACGTCCACACGGAGTACAGCCTGCTGGACGGTGCCTGCCGCATCCGGGACCTGCCGAAGCTGGTGAAGGAGCTGGGCCAGACGGCGGTGGCCATCACGGACCACGGCGTTATGTACGGCGCCATCGACTTTTACCGGGCCTGCAAGGCCCAGGGCATCCATCCGGTCATCGGGTGCGAGGTGTATGTGGCCCGGCGGACCCGGCTGGACAAAACCTATGAGCTGGACGCGGAGTCCCGGCACCTGGTGCTGCTGTGTCAGAACGAGACCGGTTACCGGAACCTGTCGTACCTGGTGAGCCAGGCCTTTGTGGACGGGTTCTATATCAAGCCCCGCATCGACCTGGACCTGCTGCGCCGGCACTCCGAGGGCCTTATCGGCCTGTCCGCCTGCCTGGCCGGTGAAATTCCTCGCCGCCTGGTCGGCGGCGACTATGACGGGGCCAAGGAATATGCCCTGACCATGCAGGACATTCTGGGCAGGGACAATTTCTATCTGGAGCTGCAGGACCACGGCATTCCCCAGCAGACCACGGTGAACCGGGGCCTGCTGCGCCTGCACCAGGAGACGGGCATTCCCCTGGTCTGCACCAACGACGCCCACTATCTCCGGAAGGAGGACGCCGAGAGCCACGACGTGCTGCTGTGCATCCAGACCGGCAAGACTGTTGACGATGAAAACCGCATGCGCTATGAGCCGCGGAATTTCTACATCCGCTCCACGGAGGAGATGGAGGAGCTGTTCGCCGGTTATCCCGAGGCCGTGGAGAACACCCAGCGCATCGCCGACCGGTGCCAGTTTGACTTCACCTTCGGCAAGTATCACCTGCCGGAGTTCCGGCTGCCGGAGGGGTACGACTCCCCCACCTATCTGCGGGAGCTGTGCCAGCATGGCTTCCGGGAACGCTATGGTGAGAACCCCGCCTATCACAGGCAGCTGGACTATGAGCTGGACATGATCGGGAAAATGGGCTTCACGGACTATTTCCTCATCGTCCAGGACTTCGTCAACTATGCCAAGGGCGCGGGGATCCCTGTGGGCCCGGGCCGCGGCTCCGCCGCCGGCAGCATGGTGTCCTACTGCCTGCGCATCACGGACATCGACCCCATGCAGTACAGCCTCTATTTTGAGCGCTTCCTGAACCCGGAGCGTGTCTCCATGCCGGATATCGACATGGATTTCGGCGACACCCGCCGGGGCGAGGTGGTGGACTATGTCCGCCGCAAGTATGGCGACGACCATGTGGCCCAGATCGTCACCTTCGGCACCATGGCGGCCCGGGCCGCCATCCGGGACGTGGGCCGGGTGCTGAACATGACCTACGCCGAAACGGATACCGTGGCCAAGCTGGTGCCCACCGGGCCTCACATCACCCTGAACGACGCGCTGAAGCTGTCCAAGCAGCTGTCGGACCTGTACCAGCAGGACCCCCGGGTCCAAAAGCTCATCGACACCGCCCGGGCCCTGGAGGGTATGCCCCGCCATGCCTCCACCCACGCCGCCGGCGTGGTCATCACCAAGCGGCCGGTGTATGAATACGTTCCCCTGGCCCGGAACGACGAGTCCATCGTGTGCCAGTATACTATGGTGACCCTGGAAGAGCTGGGTCTGCTGAAAATGGACTTTCTGGGCCTGCGGAACCTGACGGTGCTGGACGACGCGGTGAAAATGGTCCAGAAGGACCACCCGGATTTCCGCCTGGCGGACATTCCCATGGACGACAAGGCCACCTTCGATATGCTGACCCAGGGCAAAACCGGCGGCGTGTTCCAGATGGAGTCCTCCGGCATGACCGGTGTGTGCCTGGGGCTGAAGCCCCAGAACATCGAGGACATCACCGCCATCATCGCCCTGTACCGCCCCGGCCCTATGGACTCCATCCCCCGGTTCGTGGCCTGTAAGCACGACCCCAAGCTGGTGACCTATAAGCACCCCAGTCTGGAGCCGATCCTCTCCGGAACCTACGGCTGCATCGTGTATCAGGAGCAGGTCATCAAGATCTTCCAGGAGCTGGCCGGTTACTCCCTGGGCCAGGCGGATATGGTCCGCCGGGCCATGTCCAAAAAGAAGGCCAAGGACGTGGAGCGGGAGCGGGAGGCCTTTCTCCACGGCGACCCCGCCCGGAACATCCGGGGCTGCGTGGCCAGCGGCATTCCGGAGGCCACGGCCCAGGATATCTTCAACGAGATTTACGACTTCGCCAACTACGCCTTCAACAAGGCCCACGCCGTCAGCTATGCGGTGGTGGCCTATCAGACGGCTTATTTCAAGTGCCACTTCACCCGAGAGTATATGGCCGCCCTGCTGACCTCGGTGCTGGACAACTCCGACAAGGTGGCCGAGTATATCGCCGAGTGCAAGGACTGCGGCATCGCCCTGCTGCCGCCGGATGTGAACCGCTCCTATGACCGGTTCACCGTGGAGGAGGGCGGCATCCGCTTCGGCCTGGTGGCGGTGAAGAACATCGGCCGGGGCTTTATCCAGGCCGTGGTGCGCCAGCGGCAGCAGGACGGCGATTTCACCTCCTTCCAGGATTTCTGCCAGCGGATGTTCGACTGCACGGACATGAACAAGCGGGCGGTGGAGAACCTCATCCGCTGCGGGGCCTTCGACAGCCTGGGGAGCAAACGCTCCCAGCTGGTAGCCGTATACGAGCGGGTGCTGGACGGCATCGCCTCCTCCCGCCGGAAAAACGTGGAGGGGCAGATGGACCTGTTCGGTATGTCCGCCTCCTCCGGGTCCTCTGTGTCCAGCGTCCCCCTGCCGGATATCCCGGAGTTCACCGCCGTGGAGCGGATGAGCATGGAGAAGGACACCACGGGGCTGTACCTGTCCGGCCACCCTATGGAGGACTACCGCCCTCTGGCCAAGCGGGCCGGGGCCGTGCCCATCCACGCCATCATGTCCGATTTCGAGGCCGAGGGCGGTCCCCGGCGGTTTGCCGACGGCCAGAACGTCACCGTGGCGGGAGTCATCACCGCCAGCCGCACCCGCACCACCAAAAACAACACCCTCATGGCCTATGTGACCATCGAGGATGAGCTGGCCTCCATGGAGCTGCTGTGCTTCAGCCGGGTCATCGACCAGTGCGGCAGCTATATGCAGGTGAACACCCCGGTGCTGGTCCGGGGACGGCTGTCCGTCCGGGACGAGAAGCCCCCCCAGATCATGTGCGACTCCCTGTATCCCCTGGAAAGCGGCCTGCCCCCTATGGAGCAGTCCTCCCGCCGCCCGGCCCAGCGGGAGAGCACCATCTATCTCCGCTTCCCCAGCGCCGACAGCCCCGCCTTCCGGCATATCAAGCTGGTGATGACCATGTTCGAGGGGACCACCCCGGTGAAGATCCGCCTGGCGGACACCGGGAAGCTCCTGGGCACCCACTGTCTGAATCATCCGGCCCTGCTGCAGGAGTGCCGGGAATGGCTGGGAGAGGAAAACGTGGTGGTAAAGGAGAAGGCGTGACGCCTGAAAGGCCCCCGCCGGATGGCGGGGGCTTTTCTATGCCCGGTCAGTGGCAGGCGCAGTAGCTGCGGGTGGCGGCGTAGTCCTTGGGCATCTCCAGGGTGCTGGGCGGGAAGAACTCCCCGATGGGGAAGGCCACGTTGCGGAACAGGCCGCAGGGGTCCTCCTGATCGCCGCAGCTGCACTCCGCCTGGGGGATGCAGTAGTCGTACACCGGGATCAGCAGCTGGGTGTCCCGCTCCAGCCGCACCAGGGTGAACTGACCCAGGGTCACATAGAACCGGCGGCGGCCGCCGTCGTCAAACACCAGCTCCTCGCCGAAGCTGCGGGCGATGAAGGCCGGGATCTCCGTCAGGCCGCACTCGCAGCACCGGGGCTTGCAGCCGTCGTCCACCCGGGTGTCCAGCACGATGGGATCCACAGCCTCCACCACGGCGGTGGGCAGATTGGTGCGCATCCGGCCGGGGATATCCAGCTCGTCGATGACGGTGTCGGAGGAGAAGATCTTGGCGCTGCCCTCGCTGCCGAACAGGATGCAGCGCTTGTCGAACACGCACAGGCCCTCGGCCCCGGCGCACCGGGGCGTCCCGGTGCCCACCTGCAACGTCACCCGATAGAAAAACCGCATATCGATGGAGTAGAAGCCCCGGTTGAAGGTCACCGGCTCCACGTCGGTGTACACATACAGCAGCTCCGCCGTGCCGCCCCGGACCATCTGGCACCCGGACAGCAGCTCCATGGCCGACGCCGTGGGATAGAACCGCAGGTCCTCCACGCAGTCCTTGTCGCGGCAGGAGTCGAAGATCTTCCGTGTATGGATACAAACGGACTCGCGAACGCTGCTCAGATCGCAGACCGGGCCCGGCATTCCGTTTTCAGGCATGAAATAAACCTCCCATTAAGTAATGAAGGGGCTGGCTGCGCCCTTCACTCCAGTGTATGGCCGCCGGGCGGCGGTGGTGCGGAAAAAAGCCTGTACAAATCCGGGGATTTCCGGTATAATAAAGGAAACAAGACGAGAGGATGGGGTGCATATGGCCGCCGGATTCATTCACGACAAGCTGGAGATCAAGTTTCTGATCCTGTATATCGCCGCCCGGGTGTCGGAGCCTCTGCCGCCGGAGGGGATGCAGGAGTTGACCATGTGCGACGACGGCATCGACTACTTTGCCTATGCCGAGTGCCTGAACGATCTGGTGCAGACGGAGCACCTGCGCCTGACGGAGGAGGGCTGCTACGCCATCACCCCCAAGGGGCTGAAAAACAGCGAGATCTGCGAGTCCAGCCTCCCCTACTCCGTGCGCCTGCGGACGGATAAGAACGTGGCGGAATACAACCGCCGCCTGCTGCGGCGAAACCAGGTGCAAAGCCAAGTCACTGCCCGGGAAAACGGCTCCTATGTGGTGGAGCTGCGGCTGCGGGACGATGTGGACAGCATCCTGCACCTGGAGCTGACCGCCGCCACCGAGGCCATGGCCCGGGACCTGGCGGACCGGTTCCGGCAGGACCCGGAGGGCGTCTATACCCGCCTGCTGTCGGCCCTGTACCCCCCCGCAGAGCAATAAGCAAAAGAAACGAGGAGAGCGCCGCTCTCCTCGTTTTCTTATTCCGCTGCTTCCGCCGCCTGTGCCAGCAGCCGGGCGGCAATGGGACCGGCGGCATCCGCGCCGCCGCCGCCGTTTTCCACCAGCACCACAAAGGCCAGGGGCAGATCCTCGTCCGCCACAAAGCCCGCGAACCACGCATGGGGCGACTGACCCGGCGCAGCCTCGGCGGTGCCGGACTTGGCGCACACCGCCAGGGAGCCGAACATGCTCTGTCCATAGGTCTGCTGCACATTGTTGCGCATCATATCCCGCAGCACCCGGCAGGTGTCCGCGTCAAAGGGGGCCTTCAGCGACGGCGCGCCGTCCCCCGGCAGAGGAATGCCGTGCATGGTGGTCTCCTGATACACCAGCCGGGGCCCCACTGTTTTGCCCCCGGCCAGGGAGCCCAAAAACCTCAGGAACGCGCAGGGGTTCACCAGGTCGTCATACTGGCCCACGCCGGACCAGCCCAGGTCCGCCCCCTGCCCTGCGGTGAACTGCCCCGCCGCCGCGCTGATGCCGCTGACGGAATAGCCCTGGGTCAGCCCGGCCTTTTCCGCGTATTGGGCCAGGGTGCCGCCCCCCAGCTCCACCGCCAGCTGTGCATAGGCGCAGTTGCAGGACCGGGCCAGGGCGTCATACAGGTCCATCTCCCCGTGGGCATAGGGGCAGGTGATCGTGCCGCCCTCCAGCTCCAGCCGCCCAGTGCAGGTGAAATGCCGGTCCAGAGCGCCGTCCAGATTCTCCAAAGCCGCAGCAGTGGTCACCAGCTTGAACACGGAGCCCGGGGCAAACGTGGACGACAGCACCCGGTTCAGATACACGCCGTCATACCGGCTGTCCCCGTCCCGGATCTCCGGCGGGTCCGCCGGATCAAAGGTGGGGCTGGACACCATGCACAGCACGTCGCCGGTGCGGTAGTTATACACCGCCACGGCCCCCTTGCGGCCGTTCAGCGCGTCCAGGGCGGCGGCGTTCAGCTCCGCGTCAATGGTCAGATAGACCTTGTGTCCTCCGGCGGAGGTGCCGGTCAGGGGGTCGAAGCCCACCAGCCGCTGCCGCAGAGCCGCCTTGGCGGAGGTGGAGATGTTGTCGTCCCGGTCCCCCACCGCGTGCAGAGTGGCCCGGCGGATGGAGCCGTCCTCCGCCCAGCTGCCGGAGGCCCCGTCATACAAAAGCACCCCGTTGCGGTCCAGCACCTGACCCAGGGCCAGCCGTCCCTCCTGATAGGCGTGGTCATTGGCGGAGAAGGCGGCCCACTGCCCGCCCCGCACCACATAGCGCACGCAGAACAGCACCACTCCCGCCGCCAGCACCGCCACCAGCGCCGCCAGCAGCATGGACCGCAGCTTTACCTGTTTCAAGACCGCCCCTCCTTCCCGAATATCTCATCCACCGGGATCTCCGGCATATCCTCAAAAAACCCCTCCCGCTTCGGGGCGGGCTTCTCCGGCTTGTCCTCCGGTGACTTTTCCTCCGGCGGCAGCCGCACATCGGCGGCCTTCAGATAGGCCAGCAGCCCCCAGCAGGACAGCATGCTGGACCCGCCCATGGACACAAAGGGAAACGTAACGCCGGTCAGGGGCAGGATGTCCACCGCACCCAGCACGTTCAGGGTGGTCTGGAAGATCAGCATGGACGCCGCGGCGCAGGCGGCGATGGCATAGAAGCCGGACCGGGCGCTGTCGCCGGACCGCAGGGCAAACACCGCCAGGGCCATCACCGCCCCCACGCACACCAGGGCCAGCAGCAGCCCGAACTCCTCGCTTACCACGCCGAATACCAGGTCCGTGTTGGCCGCCCCCACATATTTCAGCCACGCATCCTCCGGCCCCGTGCCGAACAGGCCGCCGGACGCAGCAGCGGACATGGTGCGGCTCTGCTGATAGCCGGTGGTCTGGGTAAATTCCCAGGCGTGCCGCCAGACGGTGAACCGCTGGGCCACATACGGCTTGAAGTGCAGCACCAGCCCCCCGGCGAAGCCCGCCGCCGCCGTCATCATCACGATGGAGGCCAGGTCGCCGGTCCGCAGAAAGGCGATGCACAGGAATGCCACAAAGAATACCAGCGCCGTGCCGAAATCGCTCATCAGCGCCAGGCACCCCACGCAATAGGCGGAGAACAGCACCGTGAAGATCAGGTTCCGCTTGGCAAACAGCCGGTCCAGGGTGGCGGCCCCCGCCAGGATAAACGCCAGCTTCACCAGCTCCGACGGCTGGAAGGAGATGGGCCCCACGGAGATCCAGTTTTTGGCTCCGAAAATGCGTTCCCCCATCACCACGTTGAAGGCCAGCAGCGCCGCCGCCAGTCCCGCCGCCGGCCACCGCAGCTTCACCGCCAGCTGCAGCCGCCCCAGCAGCCACACCAGCACGCAGTAGATGCCCATGCCCAGGGCCACCGCCGCCAGCTGCTTGTACAAAGCGCCCGGGTCCCAGGCGGCGGTGATGGCAAAGCCCACCGTAGCCAGCAGCAGCGCCAGGGTCTCCAGGTCAAACTGCCGCCGGTGCAGCCTCCGGCTGACGCCGTACAGCGCCCATCCCAGGCCGCACAGGCCGAAAAAGCCCGCGCTGACGGGATAGATGTTCTCCGCCCCGAAGCCCGGGGCAAACTGCCCCCACAGCAGCAGCTGGATAAACGTCAGCAGCCACAGACTGCCCACGGGGCTGGGCCGCTTTTTAGGCTGCCCGGTGTGCTGGGGCTGCTCCGACGGGAAGAAGAACAGCTCCACCCCGCCCAGGGCGATGGAGTCCCCGGGGTTCAGACTGGCAGGCACCAGCGTCCGCTTTCCGTTCAGCAGCACCCCGCTGCTGCGGTTGATGGGGTCGACCCGCCATGTCCCGCCGTCGTCCCGCTGCAAAATGGCGTGTGTCCGGGACACGGAGGGAAAATTCACCCGGATATCCGCCCGCCGGGCCCGGCCGATGACGTTCTCCCAGTGATACATCTCGTACCGCGCGCCGTTAGACAGGGTCACAAAGCCCCAGCTCTCCCGGTCCCGGCCCCGGAACAGGGACTTGCAGCACCGCACCAGCAGCCACACCGCCAGCCCGGCGGTCACACCCCGGAACAGCCACAGGATCACCGGCAGCGCCGGGGAAATATATTGTTGCAGAAATGCCGTCATAGTTTACGCTCCACTTCGGTCCGTTGTCTTTCGCGTCATGTCTATCATACCATTTTTGTCCGGAAAAGCAACCTTGTTTAAGGATTATTTAACCACAGCCGCCGCATTCTGTGGTATAATCAGCCTGACTATAAGGGAGGAGTGGTTCTCATGACCATCCAAAAACGATTGGCCCGGTCCAACATCGCCATGCTGGCGATTCCCCTGATAACGGCGGCGGTTCTCGGCGTGGCCATCGGCGAGCTGGTCTACCGCCCGGGCATGGGGGCATGGGACCGTCTGGCGGCACTCCGGCGCGCCAGACAGACGCGGCCCTGACCATGCTTCGGCTATCCGGCAAGCAAAAACCTCCGGCCAGGCCGGAGGCTTTTGCTTGCTCGTTTTATTTACTTACAGCAGGATGTCTGTCAGGTCATCGAACACCTGGGACTTGGTGACCACCACCACATGATCCCCCTCCTGGATGGTGGTGAGACCGCCGGGGATGATGATCTTGTTTTCCCGGGCAATGGCCGCCAGCAGCACGCCCTTTTTCAGGGTCAGATCCTTCAGGGGCTTGTCCAGCACCGACCGGCTGGAGGCCGTGGCGGTAAATTCCAACGCCTCCACGGAGCCGTCCAGCATTTTGTAAAGGCTCTCCACGGTGCTGCCCTGGGAGTTGGCCAGGGCCCGGACATAGCGGGTGATCTGGTTGGAGGTCAGGTCCTTGGGGCTGATGATGCTGCCCAGCTTCGTCTCCTGCACCAGGTCCATGTAGTTGGGACGGGTCATCTTGGTCAGCACCTTGGGCACCCCGGCCCGCTGGGCCGTCAGCGCCATCAGCAGGTTCTCCTCGTCCCGGTCCGTCAGCGCCACAAAGGCGTCGGTCTCGAAAATGTTCTCGCTTTCGATCAGGTCGGCGTCGGTGCCGTCGCCCTCGATGATCATGGCCCCGGGCAGCTCGGCGGACAGACGCAGGCACTTGTCGTGCTTCATCTCCACGATCCGGACCTTGGTATTGCTGCGGGCCAGCTCCCAGGTCAGGTACATGGTGATGCGGCTGCCGCCCAGGATGGACACGTTCTTCACCTTCTGCAGGGTGCGTCCGATGCCCCGCAGCATCTTCTGCAGCTCCGCCTTGGTCCCCACCATGTACAGCTTGTCCCCGCTGCGGGGCACAAAGGAGCCGTCGGGGATGATGATGTCGTCCCCCCGGTGGGCGGCGCAGATCAGCACCTCCGCCAGGCGGTTGCGATGGAAATCGTTCAGGGAAACCCCCGCCAGGGAGTCCTCCTCCGTCACCCGGAAGCCGATCATGTCGATGCGCCCTCCGGCGAAGGGCTCCACCGAGAAGGCCGCCGGGAAGCTCAGGATCCGGGCGATCTCCTGGGCCGCTCCCAGGTCGGGATTGATCAGCATATCCAGGCCGATCTCCCGCTTCAGCATCCCGGCGTCCCGGCGGTACTCCGGGTTCCGGACCCGGGCGATGGTGTGCTGTGCCCCCAGCTTTTTGGCGATCAGGCAGCACACCAGGTTCGTCTCGTCCAGATTGGTCACAGCGATGACCAGGTCCGCGCCGCGGACCCCCGCCGCGTCCAGCACGCTGATGCTGGCGCCGTTGCCCTCCACGCACATCACGTCCAGGGTGCTGTCGGCCCGGTGCAGGGCCGCAGCGTCGTCGTCCACGATGGTGATGTCGTGATACTCCACCGCCAGCTGCCGGGCAATGGCATAGCCCACCTTGCCGTTGCCCACAATGATGATCTTCATGCTTGCTCCTCTCCGCTGCTCTCCGGCAGCCGGCTGCGCCTGCGGCGCAGTATCACGGCGCTGTACTCCGCGCCCATAATCAGCACCGTGCCGCTCATATAGAGCCACAGCAGCACCACCACAACCGTGGCAATGGAGCCGTACAGCACGGAATAGTTGGCAAAATTCTCCACATAATACGAAAAGGCCAGGGACAGGACCATCCACGCCGCCAGGGAGATGCCCACCCCGGGAGCCACTTCCTTCAAAGGCCGCCGCTGCCCCCGTGCCAGCATATACAGCACCGTCAGCATCAGGAACATCACCACGCCCAGAACGATAAACCGCAGATAGCTCCACAGGTCGATGAACCCCGCCGGCAGCTCGATGAGGCCGGAGAGAAACTCCAGCGCCCGGCGGCCCACCGTGACCAGCAGCAGCGTCAGTCCGATGGTCAGGATCAGCCACACGGTGAACAGCAGGATCCCCAGCTGATTGACCAGCATTTTCCGGGGCGGACCCAGGCCGAAGGCCTTGCGCAGGGAGTGCAGCAGACAGCTGGTGGCCCGCATGGGGAACCAGACGGAGAAAATCAGGCTGAACCACAGCAGCTGGCGGCTGGCGTTGGCGGACACATATTCAAGATACGACTCCAGCACCGACATCACGTCCGCCGGAACGATCTGGGACAGCACCTGGGTCACGCTGTCCACGTCCAGCTTCAGGATGCCCAGCAGGGTGCTGATGAACACCAGCAGCGGAAACAGCGCAAACAGCAGGTAATAGGTCAGGGCCGCGCTGTCCCGGCCCACGTCATGCAGATAATACCGGCGCACCAGCTGCACCGTGATTTGCCCCGCAGCCGTCCGGGGCGACCACTTTTTCTTCACAGGAGCCCTCCCCCCTATCCTGTACAGTGTATCACACAGGCACCCAAATGAAAAGAGGAAATTGCCCCCATACGGATTTATTTATAGCGGCAGATTGTAAAAAAATTATTATTTTTCACGTTTCCCTATTGCGATTTCTCGTACGGCTTGTTATAATTAGTTTATCCGGAAGCAAAGCTGCTTCTGGAATCTACAGTAAAGAGGGTCGAATTATGGACAAACTTACCAACATCGTACGGGACGAAATTTCCCGCCAGTACAAGAGCGTCCGGCAGTTTGCTTTTGCAGTTGGCATTCCTCTGTCCACCATCAACAGCGCACTGCACAACGGCATCGGCGGTTCTTCGTTTGACACGGTGGTCCAGATTTGCCGCACACTGGGCATCTGCGCCCTGGGCGAGGAGAACATCCACCTGACGGAGGACACCCAGCGGATCCTGGACCAGTACGCCAAGCTGGACGACTATGGCCGCCACACCATCGCCTCCGTGATACAGGTGGAGTATGACCGCTGCACCAAGACGTTTGAGGATGGCTCCGACCTGCGGGGCGGCTATTCCAGCGTCAATCTGTCTGCCCCCGTTGCCAACGACGAGCCCGTCTCCATGAACGTGCTGGCCAGCCGCGAGGACTGAGTGGATCCCCATAATTGCATAAAATGAGAGCTTCCGGCCGCGCCGGGAGCTCTTATTTTATACGTTTCATCCAAAAATTTACCTGATTTTTGGCGGGCACGCAGCAAAAAGCGGTTGATATTTCGCAGTGTACCTGTTATAATAGAGTGTAATTAGCGGAACAGCGGCGCTTTATCGTGTAAAATTGCCCGCAGCCGCTCTATCCTTTCAGATGGGAGAAAGATGCATGAAAGTGATCCAAAAATCCGGCGCCTGGCTGTGGGCGCTGCTGGCGGCCCTCCTGCTGACGGTGCTGCTGACAGCCACGGCCTTCGCCGGAGACAACGATTTCCGCTGCTGGACCGTGGACGCCCGGCAGTGGACCAACCAGGGCTGCCGGTCCGAGCAGGACGGGGTGTGGTACCTGTTCCTGCCCCAGGACGAAAGCCCGGCGGACACGGTTCTGTCCTTCAGCGGCAGGGTAACGGCGGCCTCCGCCGGCGCCCTGGACCGGGAGGGCGGCACCCTGACCGGGGCCTTCGCCGACCGTGACCGGGTGACCCTGACCCTGGAGGGCGGCAGAACCGAGACGGTGTGCCTGCGGCAGAGCAGTCTGCCCAGCCTGCGGCTGACCCTCAACGGTACCACCCTGGACCAGATCCACCAGGACAAGGACGTGAAGTATCCCGGCAACGACCTGGTGCTGACGGACGGGGACGACGTCCTCACCGGCACCGTGGAGATCAAGGGCCGGGGCAACTCCACCTGGCGGGAATACGCCAAAAAGCCCTACCAGATCAAGTTCAGCAAAAAGACCTCCGTGCTGGGTATGCCCGCCGCCAAGAAGTGGATTCTGCTGGCCAACGCCTCCGACGACAGCATGATCCGCACCCGGCTGGTGTATGACGCGGCGGAGCAGATGGACTTCCCCTTCGTGACGGAATATCAATATGTGGACCTGTGGATAGACGGCCAGTACCTGGGCGTGTACCTGCTGGGCGAAAAGGCCGAGATCGGCAAGGGCCGCCTGAACCTGCAGGACCCCGCCGGGGCCATGTTCGAGCTGGACAACGGCTTCGCCACGGACGAGGACCACTATTTCTTCGAGGGGCGGCTGAACAGCTACTTCGCCCTGAAGGAGATCGTGGAGGAGGACGACGGACACATTCAGCAGGCCATGACCAATTTCCAGACGGCCATGACCCGCCTGACCACGGCGCTGACCTCCCAGGGCTGGGAGAATCTGTCCCTGAGCCAGCTCAATGAAATGATCGACGTGGACTCCCTGGCCCGCTACTATCTGATGAACGAGTACGTTCTCAACGGCGAGTCCTTCTTCACCAGCTTCTTCTGGTATCAGGACGGCGCGTCCGACGTGCTCCATGTGGGCCCCCTGTGGGACTTTGACACCTGCATGGGCAATAAGAATGAAAAGGTCACCGACTACAACGCCAGCAGCACCTCTGTGCTGATGAAGAAGATGCTGAACATCCCGGCATTTTACCAGCGGGTGCAGGAGCTGTACGCCCGGTATAAGCCGGTGCTCACCGGCATGGCCGGTCAGGTGGACGGCCTGCGGGACGAGATCGGCGTCTCCGCCGACCTGAATTACCTGCGCTGGAGCACCCTGGGCACCGCCAATCCCAAGCCCGGCGGCACCCCCTTCGCCCCCACCTATGACGAGGCCATCAGCCGGGTGCGCACCTGGCTCACCGGCCGGGCCAATGCCTTTACCCCCACCGTGCGTCCCCAGCAGCTGGGGTACTACTTCAACGCCAGCCGCACGGTGATGTACCTGACCTACTCCGCTCCCAGCCAGACCTCCCTGCGCTTCGCCGTCTGGGGCCAGCAGGACGGCCAGAATGATCTGCACTGGTATCAGGCCAAGCAGCAGAATGGCCGCTGGGTGGCCGAGGTGCCCCTGGTCAACCACCAGGAAACCGGCACCTATATGGTCCATGTCTACAACCAGAACGGCCTGCCCCAGGGTCTGCTGGACCACGGCACCGTGGTAGTGGACAACCTGGTGCAGCCGGAAAAGCCCGCCCTGAAGGCGGCCCTGTCCGCTGACGGACGGTATCTGAACCTGACCCTCACCGGCGGCAGCGACCTGACCCAGGTTTGGTTCCCCACCTGGAGCGAGAAGAACGGCCAGGATGACCTCCAGTGGTACGAGGCCAAGAAGCAGGCCGACGGCTCCTGGACCTATTCCGTGGCCCTGTCCCGCCACAACACCACCGGCACCTATTTCATCCACGCCTACGGCAACAACAAGAAGAACCTGGTGGCCCACACCACCGCCTATGTGGAGAAGATCCCCGGGCCGGAGATGAAGGCCGCCCTGTCCGCCGACGGGCGCTATCTGGACGTGACCCTGACGGGCCGCGGCGACCTGACCCAGGTCTGGTTCCCCACCTGGAGCCAGGTCAACGGCCAGGACGACCTACGCTGGCACGAGGCCGCCAGGCAGGCCGACGGCTCCTGGACCTGCCGCATCGCCCTGTCGGACCACTCCGGCACCGGCACCTATTTCATCCACGCCTACGGCAACAACAAGAAGAACCTGGTGGCCCACACCACCGCCTATGTGGAGAAGATCCCCGGGCCGGAGATGAAGGCCGCCCTGTCCGCCGACGGGCGCTATCTGGACGTGACCCTGACGGGCCGCGGCGACCTGACCCAGGTCTGGTTCCCCACCTGGAGCCAGGTCAACGGCCAGGACGACCTACGCTGGCACGAGGCCGCCAGGCAGGCCGACGGCTCCTGGACCTGCCGCATCGCCCTGTCGGACCACTCCGGCACCGGCGTCTACTTCATCCACGCTTACGGCAATACCAAGAAGAATCTGGTGGCCCACACCACCGTTACCGTACCTCAGGCTTCCCAGCCCTCCCAGCCTTCCCAGCCCGAGCAGCCCCCCCAGCCGGTCCGCTCCGGCATGCAGGCGGTGCTGTCCGCCGATGGCCGGTATCTGGACGTGACCCTGGCGGGCCGCAGCGACCTGACGAAGGTCTGGTTCCCCACCTGGAGCGCCGTGAACGGTCAGGACGATCTGCGCTGGTATGAGGCCACCAAGCAGCCGGACGGCTCCTGGACCTGCCGGGTGCCTCTGGCCAATCACAAGAGCGCGGGAGGCTTCTTCCTCCACGCCTATGGCAACAATAAGAAGAACCTGGTGGCCCACACCACCGCCTCCGTGTCCCAGGTGGTGTCCCCCCAGGTATGGACCCGCCTCCACGACGGCGGCCGCTATATGACCGTGACCCTGACGGGCCGCAGCGATCTGACGAAGGTCTGGTTCCCCACCTGGGGCGCAGCCAACGGCCAGGACGACCTGCAGTGGTACCAGGCGGTCAGGCAGTCCAACGGCGACTGGTCCTATACCGTGAACCTGTCCCAGCACCGGGACAAGGGCACTTACTTTATCCATGTCTACGGCAATACCAGACAGAACCTGGTGGCCCACACCACCGCCTATGTAAGCTGAAAGGAGGGACCGCACCCCGGAGAGAGCACCCCGATCAAGTGTTGGAAATCAAACTGTAACGGAGGAAAAAGATGAAAAGAGCACTATCACTGCTTCTGGCGTTGCTGATGGCAGCCAGCCTGGTCATGCCCCAGGCCTGGGCCGCCGGGCTCCAGGAGCCGGAGCCGGACGCTGTCGTCCAGCAGACGCAGACCGACACCGCCGAACCCGACGCCCGGCAGCCCCAGGCGGAGGTCCAGTCCGGCAACGCCGCGGGGCTCACCCCCATTACCCGCACCAAGAATGCCGTGGCCAGCGGCGTGACCCTGGAAAAGGTGGTCATGCGCAACGTCAACGGCAGCCAGGTGGTGGGCTACCTTTCGGAGATCGACCTGTCCAAGGACGTGACCCTGAAGGCCAGCTACACCGGATATTACTATGACGGCAGCACCGCCGCCCAGCGCAAGGCCATGGTGGACGGCGGAAAGCTGAAATGGGAGATGTCCCAGACCACCGCCCAGGCCGCTGCCTACGGACGGGCCTCGGATACCGAGGGCCGCGTGGTCCTGGCCACCAACGCCGACTACTACAATATGCAGACCGGCGCCCCCACCGGCTATCTGATCATGGAGGGCAACCTGGTGAAAACCGGCGCCGAGCCCTTCTTCGCCATTCTGAAGGACGGCTCCGCCGTCATTCGCCCCGCCGGCAGCGACACCTCCGACGTGGTGGAGGCCGTTTCCGGCCCCTATATGCTGGTGGAAAACGGCCAGATCGTCCCCGGCCTGGACCAGGGCGACCGCATGCCCCGCAACAGCGTGGGCATCCGTGCCGACGGCTCCGTGGTGTTCTTCGAGGCCGACGGCCGCCAGGAGCCCATGTCCATCGGCATGAGCATGTATGAGGTGGCCAGCTTCCTGAAGGATGCCGGCTGCGTCACCGCCATCTATCTGGACGGCGGCGGCTCCGCCACCGTGGCCGCCCGCTATGAGGGCACCGACGAGCTGCTGGTGCGCAACAGCCCCAGCGACGGCCTGGAGCGCACCGTGTCCGACGCCCTGCTGGTGGTGTCCACCGCCCGCTTTGACGGCGACTTCGACCATGCCTCCGTCAGCCCCCAGAACGAGCTTTATACCCCCGGCAGCCAGGTGGCCTTCACGGCCCTGGGCGCTGACTCCGCAGGCGGCGCGGCCGACCTGCCGGAAAGCGGCCTGACCTGGGTGCTGGACACCCCCGCCGCCGGGCGGATCGACGCCTCCACCGGCGTGTTCACCGCCGCCAGGGGCTATGTGGGCGAGGTCCGGGTCCGCCTGACCTATCAGGGGCAGGACGTTGGCTCCGCCTCCGTCACCATCGCCGAGCCCGACCAGGTGTATTTCTCCGGCAAGAGCCTGTCGCTGGACTATGAAAAGACCAGCGACCTGGGCCTGACCGTCAAGAGCAGCCTGCGGGATATCCACTATCACGACGGCGACTTCACCTGGAGCATCCGCTCCTTGACCGAGGGCGTCTCCGCCGACGGCATCGGCACCATCGTGGACAACCGGCTCCACACGGCGGCCAAGGCCAGCCAGACCCGCAAGGCGGAGATCTCCGTCACCTATACCAAGGCCAACGGCCAGGAGCTTACCGACACCGTCACCGTGGAAATCGGCAAAATGCCCACCATCCTCCTGGATTTCGAGGATGAAAGCTCTAAGTCCGGCGTCAGCGTGGGTGCCAACGCCGTCTGGGGCAACCTGAATAGCTTTTCCGGTCACAGCGCCCATAATCTGCCCGGCGTCAGCGACGCAGGCTTCGGCGTGGCCGGTCAGGTCAGCAAGGATCCCAACGGTCTGGACATCCCCTACGGGCCCATCACCGATTTCGGCCTGGCATGCCCCGACTTTATCAGCAGCAACGCGGAATGGGACTGCAACTCCGCCGGCGCACCCTACAGCTGGGACTGCGCCCAGGATCCCGCCACCCTGTTCCGCTCCATGGGCTATGAATACTATGTGGGCGCCATCGCCACCGCCCAGGAGGGCGCGTGGGATATGTACGCCCGCCGGGTAGGCTCCGATGAAGGCCCCGTGCGCTTCGGCCAGAAGTCCCTGGAGTATCATTACGACTATACCAAGATCTCCGGCACCAACAACACCAACGAGTATCTCCGCTACAGCGGCGAGGACGTGGTCATCGAGGGCAAGCCCACCGCCCTGGGCATGTGGGTCTACGCCCCGGAGGGCACGCCCAACTACTGGCTCAGCACCAGCGTGTCCTATTGGAACGGGGAGAAGTACGTTTCCACCAGCTTGCTGCACCTGAAGACTACCACCGTCAACGCCGCAGGCGAGACCGTGGACACCACCACCCAGTATACCGGCATCAACTGGACCGGCTGGAAGTATGTGGAGGCCGACCTCAGCAGCGTGTATGACAAGGCCCAGGATGTGGAGAATCACCCCCTGAAGATCACCGCCGGTCAGGTGCTGCTGTGGACCATCATCATCGAGGGCGGCACCGGCGACGTGGACGGCAACAAGATCACCTGCGGCTCCCGTGCCGCCGGCAGCCTGTATGTGGACAACATCCGCGCGGTATACGGCACCACCGCCGACGACCTGGAGAACCCCGTCATCACCTCCGTCCGGGGCGGCAGCGCCTCCATCACCGGCTATTCCGACCTGACGGAGCTGGCCGAGGACGGCTCCACCGTCCTGACGGACAATGAGCTGCAATTCTTTACCGGGTATTATGATCCCCAGGGTGAGAACCGCACCGGCGTGTCCGCCGAGAACACCGTCATCACCATCGACGGCCAGGACATCAAGAACTTTGCCAACACCGACCAGGCCGTCACCGGCACCGTGACACTGCCCAATGGCCGCCACAGCATTAAGGTGGAGATCATGGACGGCTTCGGCAACCGGGCCAGCGTCACCCGCTCCTTCACCGTGAAGGGCACCGCCAATATCCCCACCGTGACCCTGGACACCCCGTCCTATGCCCTGGTGGGCGAGAACTATGTGGTGTCCGTCACCGCCCCCAACGCCGGTAAGATCGACTCCGTCACCGCCCAGATCGTGTACGGCAACGTGGACCTGTTCGACACCGACGAAAACGGCGGCAAGGGTGCCTTCAACACCTGCGCCTCCCTGGCCTACGGCTCCGGCTTCCAGGGCACCAGCTCTGCCGCCCGCCGCACCACCACCGAAAAGACCGTCACCGTGAATATGACCCGCACCGGCTCTGCCGGGAAGGACCTGTTCACCTTCACCATGCCCATGCCCGCCGGGGCCACGGCGCTGGACAGCCTGCCCATCTCCGTCACCGTGACCTACACCTGTGACGGCGTCACCTACACCACCTCTACCGGCAGCCTGCGTCTGCCCATGCAGGGCTACTACACCGTCACCTCCGACATCATGGTGGAGGGCGCGGCAGCGGCCCGGCTGTATGTGAAGGACATCAACGGCAAGGCCGCCTCCGGCGTGGACCTGTATGTGGGCGACACCCGCATCGGCACCACCAACGCCTCCGGCCAGGTCAGCACCGACTACTTCAACAAGCTCTCCGCCGGCTCCCGTACCGGCGTCACCGCCCGGAAGGACAATCACCGTTCCTTTGAAACGGTCATCGTCACCCGCCGGGCCGGCGGCAGCACCGATGGTATGCCCAGCTTCGTGCAGCTCAACGCCACCCCCAATGCCCAGAGCTGCCAGAACATCACCTGGGTCACCAATCCCCTGACGGCCCAGGCCAAGGCCACCGTGCAGTACTGCCAGCAGAGCAGCTTCAAGGGCAGCTTCCCCTCCAGTGCCCAGGGTCAGGTGACCCTCCGGGAGTTCACCACCTCCGGCGACGCGGCCTATGTCAGCTCCGTGTCCCTGACCGGCCTGAAGCCCGGCACCACCTACGTCTATCGGGTGGGTGACGGCAGCAAGTGGTCTGAAAACATGACCTTCACCACCAGCCAGCCCAGCGCGGACACCACCCGCTTCTTCGTCATCGGCGATACCCAGCTCTCCGGCAACGCCGAGAGCGATCAGGAGGAGATCCGGCTGATGAACGCCATTGCCGCCAATATCAACGGCCAGTCCATGAACTTCGGCATCCAGACCGGCGACTTTGTGGACAACGGCGGCAACCTGGGCCAGTGGAGCGAGATCCTGGACGTGTTCTCCCGGAACTACGCCGACATCCCCGTGGTGCAGGTCATGGGCAACCATGAGTACTACGGCGACCTGTCCGGCGGCAACGCCGCCAGCCTGTGGACCCTACCCGACCGGCTGTACTACTCCGTGGAATACGGCGACGTGTACGTGGCGGTCATCAACTTCGCCGCCAACCTGGAAGATGCCTGCCAGTGGCTGATCCAGGACGCCGCCAAGTCCGACTGCACCTGGAAGGTGCTGGCGGTCCACCAGCCCGCGTATTACACCAATCCCAACGGCAGCAGCGAGGCCTTCAACCGCTATATCCCCGCCGCCGCTGAGGCCGCCGGCATCAACGTGGTATTCTCCGGCCATGACCACAGCTATGCCCGCACCATGGTCCTCAAGAACGGCCAGCCCGTGTCCGAGGCCACCCAGAACGGCCGCCTGCCCGCCACCTACGGCAAGGGCGTGCTGTACTACATCTGCGGCGACCTGGGCGAAAAGTCCCGCAGCACCGAGTACAAGGCCGTCAACAACCCCGACTTCCACTTTGCCCAGGTGTCCCAGGAGTATGACTCCCTGTACCTGGCCGTGGAGGCCACCGCCGACGCCATGACCGTCCGCACCTACTCCGTCAGCGCCGAGGGCGCCCAGTCCCTGCTGGATACCTACACCATGCGGGTGCCCGCCTCCGTGTGCCGCGACAAGGGCCACGACTTCTCCGGCGACACCGTGTACGTCCGTGACGGCAAGCTGGTCTGCTCCTTCTGCGGCCAGACCGTGGAGCTGAGGGACTCCGGCTACACCGGCTGGGCCCGGGACGAGGCCACCGGCCTGCGGATGTACAGCTATAACAACGCCTGGCACACCGGCTGGTTCATCATCGACCCCGAGGTGTATTGCTTCGACAGCAACGGCATCGCCTACGATGGCCGGGTCACCCTGTATGGCAAGCAGTTCGTCTTTGACGACGGCGTGGTGGTCAGCGGCCCCACGGGCTTCGTCAAGCGGGACGACGGCAAGGCCCTGTACTTCGAGAATGGCCGCATCGCCTCCGGCTGGAAGGACATCGGCGACGCCACCTATTACTTCGAGACCTCCGACCTGGGCGATGACTTCGGCGTCATGTACACCGGCCGCCGCCTGATCGGCAAGACCTGGTACGAATTCGGCAGCGATGGCCGCCTGTATCAGCTGCTGCGGGGCCGCATGTCCGCCGACGAAAAGGAGATCGTGGTCACCATCACGCCTCCCGCCGGTCAGGGCAGGAACTACAGCAACATCATGGCCGCCGCCTGGAGCCAGCAGGATGGCCAGGACGACCTGGTCTGGTACAATGCCACCGCCAACGGCGACGGCACCTACACCATCCGGGTCCCCATGTGCAAATACAACGTGGTGGGCCGGTATCTGGTCCATGTGTATAACCACGGCATCCACGGCCAGCTGCTGGACGGTCTGACCTTCCAGAACACCCACGTGGTGGGCCACACCGACACCGTGGCCAGTGATTCCAGCACCTGCGTCAGCGCCGGTCAGGTGAAGTACGTCTGCCGCTACTGCGGCGCGTCCCACACCTCCAGCACCCCCGCCAAGCGCCACACCGTCTCCGCCGTGGTGGACAGCGAATGCCGCACCATGACGGTGACCATGGACGCCGGCAACGGCCATAACCACTCCAACGTCCGCTTCGCCGTGTGGAGCAGCGTAAACGGCCAGGATGACCTGACCTGGTACACCGCCAAAAAGAACGCCAGCGGCCAGTGGACCTGCACCGTGCCTCTGGTGAACCACAACAGCACCGGTACCTACTTCATCCACGTCTACTCCCCCGACTCCGGCCAGAGCCGGCTCATCGGCAACACCACCGCCCAGGTGGCGAAGCTCCCGGCTCCCGACACCGTCACGGCCCAGGTGTCCGACAACTGCCGCACCATGTCCATCCGGCTGGATACCGCCCGCAGCTACAGCGGCATCCGCTTCGCCGTGTGGAGCAGCGCCGGCGGCCAGGACGACCTGGTCTGGTACACCGCCAAGAACGGCGGCAGCGGCAGTTGGACCTATAACGTGCCCCTGGTGAACCACAACAGCACCGGCACCTACTTCATCCATGTGTACAGCGGCAGCAAGCTGGTGGCCCACACCACCGCCCAGGTGGCGAAGCTCCCGGCTCCCGACACCGTCACGGCCCAGGTGTCCGACAACTGCCGCACCATGTCCATCCGGCTGGATACCGCCC
>ENA-UOIW01000515-UOIW01000515.1-human-gut-metagenome-genome-assembly--contig:-P58-NODE-515-length-31253-cov-37.495064_pt1 | contig 31253 bp, 44 predicted proteins | sample MGYA00242334_ERZ723881 | MGnify/ENA metagenome assembly ERZ723881 | reverse complement strand
GAAATGTACCGCGAAATGTGCCGCGAAAACCCTTGTGGCAGTAGGGCTCTCCTTATATGAATACAAAAGGTACAAAAAATTGGCTAATCCTATTGAGAATCAAGATTGGTTGGCCCCTACATGTAACCCTTTTTTGTAGCCCTCCCGATTCCGACCCCATCGCTTGCCCGGGAGGCGCGAGTGTGATAGTATGAAACAAGCAGGAGCACACGAGAAGACTCGAACGACGACGGGAGCAAACATGATCAGCATCCCAACATCACTCGTAACACCGATGTACATCAACAAGTGCGTCGAATCGATGGCCGCACGCCACACGCCAACCAACCACAGCTTCCCCGACGGTCGAGGCGGGTTCGTCGCCTACGACGACAACATCGACGGCAAAGTGTACGCGCACCCCGGCTACTACAAGGCCATGTGGCTCGCCCAACACGGCGACATCCGCATCGGGGAGGACGGCGAACAACTCTACATCCGCGTGTTCACCATCGACGGCCCCACCGAGAACTGGAAGCCGTTCGACAACGTGAGCGTCGAATTCAACATCCCCAAAGCCAAACAGGAGCAAGGCTGGACGAACGCCATCCGCTACGTCGCACAACGAAACCAACTGGTCGTCAGACGCGGCATCCGCATCGGGAAACGCGCATGGTGGACGGAGTCGGACGGCACCGACGCGCACATCGAAGCCCACAACGTAGGCGACAAGTACGCCTTCGAAATGTACGTCGACCCGAAAGACGTGAAGGCCGAACAGGTCGAACAGGCGCGACGCCTCATGCAATGGCTGACCGTCGACCAGCACTCCTACGAGAACCTGCAGGCCATGTGGGCCACCCCGTTCCTCGAAAGCTACAAGCACCTCGGCTACATCCTCTACGGCGAAGGCGGCAACGGCAAAGGCATCCTCCTCGAACGCGGCCTCATGAACCAGTTCAAACGCGAGGCGCACGTCGTCAAAGCATCCGCGCTCGCCAGCAACAGCAAATTCGAAGCCGGACAGGAAATCACCCGACTGGCCGGAGCATGGTGGGCCATCGACCCCGAATCCGCCGCCATCAGCGAACCCGTGTTCGAAACACTGAAAAGCATCTGCACCGGCTCCACGCTCATCGGACGCGCCATCGGACAGAACGCGACAACCGTCAACAACCGATCCACGCTCGTCATCGCCACCAACATGCCCGTCAGCACGCCGCGAACCAGCGCGTTCGACCGGCGCATCGCCGTCATCCGCATGGTGGACGGGCGCAAGCCCAGCGACTTCCACGACCTCATCAGATTCATCGACCATTACGGCGTCACCCCGTTCATCATCGCCTCCTGCCAGTTCTGGGAGAACGCGGTCAACAACCGAGACGACTGGAACGACCCGTGGACGGACGTGAACGCCGGAAACGAAACGAACCTGGACGACATGGAACAGTACATCGTGGACAAAATCATGGAGGACGGAAAAGTGCTCATCGCCGACATCCGCCACGAATTCCACGCCACCCGGATAAGCCGCGAAACCAAGGACAAGCTCGGACTGGAATCCATCGCATCCCACAGCAAACGCTACCTGATCGTAGGCGACCGCAACCGTTTCAACAACTACGTGAACGAAGACGACTACAAGGACGACCAGCCCGACGACCACGAGGACGAACAACCCAACCACGACTACACGCCCCTCAAAACCATGCTCGCCCAAGACGCCAAGCCCCTCAGCCAGCCCGGCGAAGGATACGCCATCGTGCCGGCAGGCCAGAGGAAAGACCAACCCAAGGTCGCAATCAACTGGAAACGCAACTACGAAAACCACGTCGAAGGCGACCCCGACAAGCCGCACGCCATCGTCCCCGACGAACGGCACATGGTCATCGACATGGACACGCCCAAGACAGGCGGCGAACACGGGTGGGACACGCTCAACCGCGAAGCCGGGCCATTGCCCGAAACGTACACGGTGCGCACACCGCACAACGGCATCCACCTCTACTACCGCATCCCGACGCAATGGCAGGGTCTCATGAAAAGCGCCAGCCACCAGCACGGGCTGAACGTGGACGTGAAGGCCGAAGCCAAAGGCTACGTGATAGGCGCAGGCACCCACACCAAGGACGGCTGTTACACGCTCATCAACGACACGCCCGTAGCCGAAGCCACGCCGCGCATGATGCGCTGGCTCGCAGACCACGGGTACACGAGCGGACGCCCCACGCGCATCCCCAACCGGGACACGGACACACGCGACGGCGACCCCGACATGACGCCCGTGCCGGAAGGGATGCGGAACGACACGCTCTACCGGTGGGCGTTCGGACGCTACCACAACCATCCCGAGGAGCGCGACCGCGTGCGCGACGAACTCCTCCAACGCGGACACGACAGCGGCCTCAACGACAGCGAATTGGAAACCATCTGGAACAGCGTGAGAACCAACGCCTAAGTGGAAGGAGCCGACAACCTATGAGAACCAGCGCGCGCGAACGGAAAGTGTTCGACCTCATCAAACAGGGAACGACCGACAACACCATCACCCAGCTCACCGGCTACAGCCGGGCCGTCATCCAAGCCATGCGCAAAGACCTCGAACGCATGGAACAGGACGGCAAAACCACCTTCGAATGATATACCGGAATACAGTCAGGAAGCAGGAAGCAATGTTCGAAACACTCCAAACCATCATCAACGCCGGAGGCTACGACCTCGCAGACATCACCGAACGCACCAAGACCATGTATGCGATGGGCGAGCTCACCGAAGACGAGATGAAGCAGCTCCTCGAACAGGCGCAGACGAACGCCAAGCCCGACGACTCCTACGCGCCGCTGGCCGACCGTGTGAAGGCCATCGAGGAATGGGAGACGACCGTCGAGGAACGTCTAAGCAAACTGGAAGCCGACCCTCCGACCGAGGAACCCGAGAACCCCGCCGACGAATGGCCGGAATACAAGCAGCCCACCGGCGCGCACGACGCCTATCACATAGGCGACAAAATCACCTACAAGGGCAAGCATTACACATGCACCCACAATGGCTGCGTGTGGACGCCGGACGAGTACCCGCAGGGATGGCAGCCCGTGGAATAACGGGAACGGGCGGTGGAAACACCGAATCATTGTATAATAGAAGACACCCGACCCGTTAAGGAGAAAACCCGATGAACACCCGAATCCGAATGATGCGCATCCGCACCATCGACAACCCGCCCGCCGACAACGGAGGAGACGACAAGCATGAGCCCGGAACCCAAGCATTGGCTGGAAACCAAGGCGCGGCTGGCCTCACCCAAGAGCAAATCGACGCCATCATCGAACGCAAGCTCGCCAAGGAACGCGAAAAATCCGAAGCCGCGCGCAAGGCGCTCGAAGAACAACGCCGAGTGAACGAGGAGAACGAGCAGCGCATCAAGGAAGCCGAACAGAACGGCTACCAGCGCGGCCAGCTCGACAGCAAACGGCAGCGCATGGCCGAACAGTACGGCATCAGCATGGAACTCCTCCCCGACACCGAGGAGAAGCTCGACACGTTCGAAAAGGAACTCAACGCGACCATCAACAGCAAACGCAAAGTGACGCCGGTCAGCATCGACAAGAAGACCAGCGCCCCCGACTGGATGGGCAACATCCACGCCTGATAGGAAACACGATGGAGACGACCGAACTCACACCATTCTGCACCATCGAAGACACGGAAGCATTCCTCAAACACCCCGTGCCCCCCGCATTGGAGGACTACGAGGAACGCAAACGCATGATGGCGAGCAACGTGCTGCGACTGCTCATGCAGAACGAAGGACGCGACGCGGACAAAGAGTACGAGGAAAACAACCTCATGCGCGACATGCTCCGCGACACGGTGGCCGTCTCCGTCGCAATCGACATCCGCCGCGAACAAGCCAACCTGGACAGCGGACAGGATCTAAGCCCGTTCAGCAGCTTCACCCAGTCCGCGGGAGGCTACACGTTCACCGGCGAATGGCGAGGCAACGCGGAAGACGTGTTCCTCACCCAAAACCAGTTGAAGAACCTCGGCATCGGACGCCCAACCATCAGGAGGTTCAGCGTCTGATGCCCATCCGCAACACGAGCCTCACCATCACCCACCCAGCCGAACCCCAGCCCCCGTTCGGCACCGGCGCGCCCCAGCATGAGATCACACTCGACAAGGTGCTCGTACAGGAGAACACGCCCAGCGAGGACACGAGCAGCCACGACGACATGACGCAGCTCCTCAACCTCACCATCCACGTCATGGCCCCCGACACCCCAATGGGCGAGGACGGGCAGCCCATCATCGTCACGGGCGACACGTTCACATGGAACGGACGCGACTACGCGGTCACCAGCGTCGGCAACCAAATCATGCCCGAAAACCGCGTCAGCCTCCTCCCCTACGCCTGGAGGTTCCACGCGAAGGCGAGGACACGCTGATGGCCAGGCTGCGAGGCGCGAGAATCGCCGTCAACGCGCCCAACAGCGCAACCAACATCCTCCTCCAGTCCGCGGGCTTCCAACAGCTCAGCCGTCAGGTCGCCAGCGGACTCCACGCGCAAATCCGAATGGCCTCCTACCGGGAGAAACCCGAACGGCAGCCGCGCATGACCACCCAACGATGCGCCAGCACGTTCCAGGGCACGCGCCGCGCCGGAACCAGCATCACCGGCATGAAACGCGGGATGCGCCGCGAAATCGTGGAACGCGCCGTGGGCGGACAAGTCACATGGAGATAACCAATGGCACGATACGACCGTAAAATCATCGAGGAAATCAGCGTCACCCTTGCGGAAGGCCTGCAGGACGACATCACCGGCGTGTACGCGAAACACCCCGACGGGACGCCCGCCAAAACCTACCCGTTCATCGTCATCAACCGCCTGAACGCGAACGACATCAACCGGTTCATCCGACACCTCGACCTGCTCATCAACATCGTCAGCGACGACCCGAGCGGAGCCGAAGCATTGGACATCAGCGAGAAAATCGGAGACCTGCTCGAAGACTGGTACAGGACCACCCGCCTGGACATCATGGGCGAACCCACGTTGAACAACGTGGAGGACTCCGACGACCGGGACACGCGCGTCAGCGCCCAACTCGACTTCCAAATGGACTATCTGGAGCAGTGATGTCCGACTACATCCCACCCATCGAAACCGTCAACCGGCTGCTGGACACGTTGGGGCGCACGCGCGCCGACATCATCCCCGACACGATGGTCGAAACCGCAAGGGAAGCCGCCCGGCGGAACGACAGGAGCGGCGTCGCCAAAATCCTGGGCGAACTGTTCGACCATGTCGCCCAACAGGCCGCAGGACACCAGTTGGACAGGCTGGACGGCGAGGAGTTCGCGAAGAAAATCACATGGCTCACCGCCCACGACCGCACCGACAAGCAGATACGCGACTATCTCGCCCACTACGCGCAGACACTCGCGGAACAACCCATGACCGAAGCCGTCCAACAGGCCGCAATCCAAGGCGACATCACCGAAGTCGTCCGCGAAGCCGAAGGCGCGTACACGTGCGACTGGTGTCTGGAACGATGCGGAGTATGGAACCCGTATGACGCGAACGCCTACGGCGTGTGGGCCAAACACGACGGCTGCGACTGCCGCATCCACGTGAGAAAGAAGACACAAGGATGAAAACGCACATGAGCCACACGCACCGCACGCTCCACAACATCGAAGCCCGCGAGCGCATCCGTCGCATCCCCGAACACTACAAGCGGCCCACCAGCCGACGCAAGGAGGACAAGTGCCCCGAAACGGAATGACCGAACAGGCGTTGCAGAAACGCATGGAACAAATCAACGGCATCCTCGACACCGCATACAAGGACATGGACGACTGGAAAAACATCAGCATGATGCCCGTCACCGAGGAAAACCAGATGCAGGTCACGGAAGCCCGCAGCAACTATGCGATGGCCGAAAACACGTATCTACGGTTCATGAACACGCTCATCGCCGCCACCAAAAACTATGACGAGGCCGTGAAAACCGACACGAGCATCAGCCGCCGTAAGGCCGAAACCGGCAAACCATCCACAACCCTACAGAAACTACGCCAGAAGGAGCAGAAGAATGCCTGACATGGAACTCCCGTGGATCCGCATCTGCAAGAACGGCTATTCCAAGCGTCTCCGCGTCATCAACTTCACGCCCATCGGCAAACGCGGGTTCGTGACCATCATCCGCGAAGCGTTGGAAGGCGACCCAGCCTATTTCATCATGCAGGACGGCGACCCCATCCCCCTGAGCGCCACCACGCTCGAACCGCCCGAGAAGGCGGAAAGCGTCGCCTACGACGGAACGCTCATCGACGAGGACGGCAACCCCATCGACACCAGCATCCGCGGGTTGAAGCTCAGCCAGCCGCCCATCAACACGGACGCCATCATGCTCGCCACACGCGCATGGAGCCTCGACATGCTCGTGGACAACAGTCTGCCCGACATCACCGTGCCCACCAACATCGTATCCGGCACCAGCCCCGACGTGAGCATCGTCAAAGACCCCAACCGGAATCCCGCCGACTGGACGAAATTCGACGCGAACGACGACAATTCCACCGTACTCCGCCCCGAACCGGGACGGCTCGCACAGTGGAGCAACGAGCAGATCCGCGTACTCCAGCAGACCACGTTGCAGGAGTTCATGATGAGCACCGGCCTCCCCCCGCAGGATGCGCCAATCCTCGACACGCTGGGCAGCACCACCCAGTCGCTCATCTCGAACCGTGAATCGTTCGTCAGCAACACGTACATCATCAAACAGGATGTGACCGCCGTGTTCCAAGCGCTCGGCGTCGAACTCGAATGGGAGATGGCGTTCCCGCAGACCGCGAGCGACATCGCCAGCATCGGCGACGCCTACGGCAAGGGCCTGGACCCGTCCATCCTCCGCGACTATCAGGTGGTATAAGACCCATGCTTGAAACGAACCCGAACTGGAGGACACCAGTCAAACCCCGAAGCGACGTGGCCATGTTCGCCTCGGAATACATGGATTGGGGAGGACACGGCAACCACATCCTCCCCTTCCAAGTGCATTTCCTCAACGACGCGTTCAAACGCAACAAGGACGGCACGTGGAAATACAAGCGCGTCGCCATGAACGCGCCACGCCAGAACGGCAAGACGAAGATCCTCACCGCCATCATCCTCTACTATCTGTACGTCCTCGGCCTGAACGTCATGGTCACCGCCCATGAGGCGGCCGCGGCGAACAAAATCCTGGAGGACGTGTGGTCGAGCATCGACGCGAACCCGGAACTTCGCGCCGAGGTCAAATCGCATGCGACCACGATGGGACGCGAACAGCTCGTACTCAACAATGGCGCGTTCGTCAAATTCCGTTCCCGCAAGAACACGGGCGCGGGCATGGGCGGCACGTTCGACCTCGTCATCTTCGACGAGGCACAGGAGCTGAAAAGCGACTACGAGGCGATGATCGTCAAAACCCTCAAAACCCGTAGGATGCAGCTCATCGTCTACACCGGCACCCCGTTCCTCCAAACCTCCATCGGAGACACGTTCAACACGCTCATCGACAGCGCGATGCAGGATGACATGGTGTACGCGCTCCGCTACGGCATCGACGACGAGACGGCCGACATCGAGGACGAGGAACTATGGTCGCTCACCAACCCGCTCTACCCGGACGTGATACCCCGTGAAAGCTTCCTCACCGACGTGGCCATCGCCAAACAGGGAGGGCCGAACGGCGTCATGGACATGCGCATCCAAGACCTCGGCCTCTGGTGGGCCGACAGCATCCCGCCCGCCATCGACGCGGGCGTCTGGGAGAGCGCCTACAGCGACCTGCCGCACGACCGTGGCACGCTCGTCTACGCGCTCACCTTCGACCCGGTGAACAGTATCCTCGCATTGGCCGTGAGCGCGATGAGCGAGGAAAGCACGATAGGCACCGGGCATCACGCGAAATGGGAGAGCATCATCGGGGAAATCGTGGACGAGAAACCCACGACCGACCCGTGGAACTGGGTGGCCGACGAACTCTCCTCGAAGCCGCGCGGCACGACGCTCATCCTCGACGCGGGCGGGTTGAACAATCCCATCCGTGAAATCCTCCCCAAGGGCGTGAACGTCATCCAACTGACCGGCAACGAGTTCCTGGCCAGCCAGCAGGGCTTCATCGACCTGTTGAACGAAGGCCGGTTCAAGCATACGGACAACGTGCAGTTGACCGAGGAGACGAGGAACGCGCAGAAGACGAAGAGCGGCGACATGTGGAAGTTCGCGCCCATCCGCCAACAGCAGACCATCGCCGGGTTGAAGGCGGTCGGCGAGGCCGCATGGTATCGCAGCGTCAACAAGCCGCGCGAACGCCATCCGAGGACGGTGACGGTATGAGCAGGCATGGCGACAGCCGGTTGTACAAGAACAACCGTGAGATACTGCGACGGCGCGCGAAAATCAACAACGCGCCCTGCTATTACTGCGGGATGCCGTTCGACTGGCGTACCAGGAACCCGTATTCGCCGCTCGCGTTCACCGCCGACCATGTGATACCACGCGAGGCGGGAGGCTCCGACCGTATGGAGAACCTCGTGCCCGCGCATTTCAAATGCAACCGGGCGAAAGGCGTCAACCTCGTCAACCCGATGCCGAGGAACACGAGGAAGGCGACGCGAATATGGTAGACGTGTGATATAATGGTGGACGGCGGGATGGCTTTGACCCCTAACCGGTCTGTGCCGCAGACCCATCCCGCCGCACCTTGAACTTCACACCGCCAACCTCCGGCGACAATCGGAGGGTCGAGGCCCACGGAAGCCGTACACTGATTCCGGTCGAGGCGGACGCGCCGTGAACAATACGCGACCACTATCCACCTCAGACAGGAAAGAGCATCAATGGCACTCGCAACCATCGACCTCAAGCCCGGCTTCATCGACCGAACCCTCGTGTCCGAACAGCCGGGAGCCGGTGCGCTCGTCCGCATCGCCAACCCGACCCCGCTCGACCTTGTGGGCCGTGAGATCCAGACCATCAGCTTCACCGGCGAAATGAGAATCTTCGGTGAAGGCATGGCCGGAGCCGTGGACGCGGAGCAGAAGAAGTCGTCCAACGACGCGACCAACAGCCACGTCACCATCACGCCCATCACCTTCTACATCTCCTACCGTTTCCCGAAGAAGTTCCTCAGCCTGTTCGGCGTGGACGGCTACACTCCGACCGCGAACGTGTTCCGCGCGGGCCAGCCGCAGACCATGCTCGACTCCATCCTCGCCCAGCCGTATCAGGCCGGCATCCTCGAACAGTACCGTCACTACGTGAACCGCGCCATCAGCCGCGCCGTGGACTACGTCGCCGTGTACGGCGTCAACCCGGCCACCAAGGAGCCGTCCAACGTGGCCCGCGTCAACGGATACCTGCTCGACGAGGCCGTGAACATCGACTACACTCCGGGCGCCGGCGCCCAGGCAGCCGACGCCTTCCGTGGAGCCGTGCGTCAGATCGCCTCCCAGGGCGACACGTCCGCCCAGGGCGTCGCCAACTCCAGCTTCCTGACCGCGATGGCCGACGGCAAGACCAGCATCGGCTCCCCGACCGAGTATGCGTCGCAGATTCCGCTCATCGGCGACATGGTGAGCCTTGGCGGCGTGACCATCGCCGCATCCAACACGATGGCCGACACTGACGCCGCCACCGGCAGCGGCAAGCTGACCGACAAGAAGCTGGACGGCATCTTCGGTGACTTCCGCAACCGTTTCATCTGGGGTGCCATCCCACTGGGCGGCATCGAAGTGTTCGACTCCGGCAACCCGGACAGCAATACGGAAGGCGACCTCGGCGCGGTCAACAAGGTGATGCTGCGCACCGAAGTGGCCATCGGCTGGGGCTTCCTCGGCGGCACGAGCAAGTTCGCCGCCGTCACCCACCCCACCACCCCCTCCACCGACGGCAAGTGACAGACCTCCCTCCCACGGCCCGCATCCCAACAGGTGCGGGCCGCACCCGGTAAACCAACCATCCTCACACGTTAAGGACAACAACTCATGGCTACCAGTCAGAACAGCAAGAACGTGACCTTCTCGAAGCCGTTCGCGGACACCGACCGCTCCGGCTACATCTGGGTCGCACCCGCCGGCACCAAGCTCCCGCCCGACGCGATCACCCCGCTCGCGGACACCTACGTCGGCCTCGGCTACATCAGCGAGGACGGCCTCACCGAGCCCGCCGCGCTCGAACTCGCGGACGGCATCGTCGCAGCCGGCGGCGACACCGTCGCGCAGGGCGACCCGACCTTCAACAAGACGTGGACGGGCACCTGCATCGAGGCGCTGAACATCGACATGCTGAAGACCGCCTACGGCACCGCGAACGTGACCAGCACCGGCACCACCGGCGACACGTTCTCCTACGATGAGAAGGCCATCACCCCGGAGCATCACGTCATCGTCGTCGACGAGCTCCTGTCCGGCAACCGTCGCCGCCGTTCCGTCATGGCCGATGCGACGTTCGTCATCACCGGCGACATCACCCACGTCCACACCGACCTGATGGGCTTCGAGTTCACCATCACCGCCTACCCGTCCACCAGCCTGAACGGCGCGGCGCAGAGGGTGTACGTCGCCCCCGTCACCGCGCAGGCCGGGAAGTAGCATGATCCTTCCACGCCCGCGTTTTCGGGTCGCGGGCGTGGAACCATGATCCAACCCGAAACCCAACCCGAAAGGAAAACCCGAAATGGCACGCAAGACCACCGAACCGGCCACCGTCGAAAACGACGAGGACATCCTCGACTTCGACACCGACTTCGCCAAGGACGGCGGCGAAGCATTGGGCAGGCTGCTCCGCTCCCACAAGTTCCAGACCCTCGTCCACTCCGACAAGAGCGACGACAGCGTGGAAATGCTGTGGACAATCAGCCAGTTCATCGAAACCACCCTCACCCCCGAAGGCGCCGGGAAACTGTTCGCCAAGTACGACGACATCATCGACGCATTCAACTATCTGTCAAAAAAAGTCTCGACTCTTACGGCGTCGGATACGGAAGACTAGCGCTGGCGCTCTGCCCGGACGACTGGGATGCGGAAACGTTGAAGACGTTCGCATCCCAGTACGGCCCGCCCGGACAGTACACGCTCGTCCAACGCGCCAAACTGTTGAGGACATACGGGACGGTCAGCGTCCTCCTGGACATCATCCAACAGAACGTCGTAGCCCCGTATGCGAAGAAGAACCATCCACCGGAAAGCGTCCTCCCGGAAGAGGAGAACGAGAAGCCGAGGATGTCCGAGGAGAATCGACGCAAGTTCGATGAGATGCTCGGCATCCGCAACCACGGCGGGAAAGGATAGAGCAACATGGCGGGCAATGCCATCGCAACGGCATGGATTCAGGTGCTACCCTCCTTGGACGGCCTGCAGGCCGCGCTGGTGAAGGCGAGCGCCGGAGCCGTACTCACACCGAAGGTGATGCCCGCCGCCACGTCCGGCAGGCTGTTCTCCAATGCGGGAAGCATGTTCGCCGGACTGTTCAACAACAATTTCGGCAAGGCCACCCAGTCGGGCATCACGGGCGCGTTCCAGCGTGGCCTGGGTCGCATCACCGGACAATTCCAGTCGCTCGGCAAGAGCGGCGCCAGCTCGTTCGCCACCGGGTTCAGCGGCTACATCGGTGCCGGTGGCCTCGGCACGTACCTGCGGTTGGGCGCGACCGGCGCGGCCATCGGCGTCCTGTCCAGCGCCATCAGCAAGGTCGGCGGTCAGATCGTCACCATCGGCAACGCTTGGGGCCGGACGAACGCGATGATCCAGAACGCGGTCGGCAATACATCCGACTGGCGTGACATGCTCGGCCAGACCCTTGACAGCGCGAACGAAATCGGCGTATCCGTGCAGGAGCTGGCCGAAACCTCATCGCGACTCGTCACGCTCGCCCCCGCCACCATCCCCGACTACGATACCGCGGTCAGGTTCAGCTCCCTCCTGTCGAAGAACATGATCGCCACGGGAGCCTCCACGCAGGAGGCGAACGCGGCCATGCGTCAGGTCACCCAGGCGCTCGGCAAGGGCGTGGTGAACGGCGACGAACTGACCTCCATCATGGAGAACGCGCCGCAAATCGCGCAGTATCTGGCCGACGAGCTGAACGTGAGCACCGGCGAACTGAAGCAGCTCGGCAAGGAAGGCAAAATCAGCGGCGACGCTTTGAAGAACGCCGTCCTGAACAATGCGGACGCCATCAACGAGGCGTTCGAGAAGATGCCCATCACCGCCGACCGCGCCTTCAACCAGATCACGAACGACATCCAGACTTCGATGAGCGAAGCCGCCATCGCCATCAGCCGGAATCTCGGCAACGGCCTGCGCGCCATCAGCTCCAGCGGCATCGCGGACAGCATCGGCAACGGATTGGCCGGACTCATCCCGTTGACGGAGAGCGTCGGCAACGCGATGAGGAACATCGCGGAACAGTTCGCGCCCGCCATCAACGAGGCGTTCAGCTCCGACAATATCAGCGGCGTCCTCCAACCGTTGACCGACATGTTCGACAAACTCTCCCGGATGAGCTTCGAGGAGATGTCGAACGGCCTCCAACAGTTCGGAGCCATCGCCACCATCGCGTTCGTCGGGTTGAGCGGCGGTGTGGACGGTCTCATCGGACGCATCCCGTTGGTGGGCCGCGCCCTGCTGGGCGCGAAGAACGCGATGAGCGACCTGATGGGCGCTGGTGGCGCGGCGTTCGGGGAAATCCTCAACGCGACCGGCAAGGGCGTGAGCGGACTCGGACGTTTCGTGGAAAGCCTGTCGTCCACGTTCGACAATCTCGACAAGGTGAACCGTGCGACCACCGGGTTCCATGACGCGGTCGAAGGAATGGATTTCAGCCGTCTCGGCTCCGCCGGTGATGGCATCCGTCAGGTCGTGGACGAGCTGAATCAGGGCAAAATCAGCGTGAAGGACGCCGTCAGGCAGATCAACGACGGCCTGTCCGACGTGGATGCGTCGAAACTCCCGAAGGGTTTCGAAAGCGCGTTCGAGAAGATTCAGAACATCGCCGCCTCGCAAGGGAACGGCGTGGCCGACAATGTCCGCAACATGATGACCCGCGTGTCCTCCATCATCGGGGAATTGTCGGCCACGGCCGGCGCGTTGAAGTTGGACGTGCAGTTGAAGGAGGGCGCCGACCGTCAGGCCGCCGCCGAACTCCGCAGTCTCATGACCCGGCTCACCTCCGAACTGACCGGCATCAGGATTCCCGACTTCCTCAGCCCGTACATCGGGTCGATGGTCGCGACGAGCGTGAACGAAATCAACGCCATCGTCACCGCCGCGCGTAATGCGGGTGCGAAGGCCGGTTCGCTTATCGGCGCGGGATTGAACCGTGTCGGCATCAACACGTCCGGCATTCGCGGCGCGTTCGATGTCATCGTCAATCAGGCGAAGGCCACCGGCAATGAGATTCGAGACGCGTTGGGCGGCGGCAAGCTGACGAGCGGCGTCAATTCGATGGTGAACGCCTTCACCAGCCGGTTCCCGCGCATCGGGCAGGCGGCCAGGAGCGCGATGAACATCGTGCGCGACACCATCAGCGGCGTGCAGGGTCGTTTCGGCTCGTTGGCGAACGCCGCCCAGTCCGCGTTCACGCGCATCGCGTCCGGTGCGACCAGGATCGCGGGCAAGGCCATCACGGGCATGGGCAAGGGGCTGTCGGCGGTGAGCCGTGGCTTCGGTTCGCTTGGCCGTATCGCGGGTTCGCTTGGTGTGACGGGTGCGCTGATGACCGGAATCACGTCCGGCATCATGACGCTCTGGAACACGAACCCGGAGGATTTGGGCGACACGCTACAGGGCGCGTTCACGAAACTGGGCGACGGCTTGAGCAAGGCGCGGACCCAGCTCCCGGCAATCGCGGACGCTTTGAGCGCCAACCTGCCGCAGCTCGCGTCCACCGTCGTCGGCATGCTGCCCGGCCTCGTGTCCGCCATCGGACAGGCGGGTGCCACGCTGGGCCAAGCGTTGTTGGACAACATGCCGCAACTGTTGCAGGCGTTCACGAGCATGTTCGATGGTCTGGTGCAGCGGATCCCATCCGTCCTCCCCGGTTTCATCAGCGGGTTCACGCAGCTCATCGGCATGATCGCCGCGAACATTCCCGGCATGATGTCCTCGCTGGCGACCGCGTTCGCACTCGGATTGCAGTCCTTGGGTCAGGCGCTCCCCGCGTCCGCATCCTCGTTGGCCGCGGGCTTCGGCACGATGTTCACGCGGTTGTCGCAGCTCATCCCCCAGTATGTCGGACTGTTGGCGCAGGCCATTCCCACGCTGGCGGACGGCTTGGCTCAGGCCATCACCACGACCGCGCCGCTCCTGATGGCCGGGGTGAGCACGCTCATCACGAGCATCGTCGGCCAGTTGCCGACCCTCCTGCCGGTCATCATCCAAGGCGTATCGACGCTCATCAACGCGGTCGTCGCCCAACTGCCGACGCTCATCACGACCATCATCACGCTCATCCCCCAGTTATTGACGAGCATCGCGAACGCGATCGTCGCAAGCGTGCCGGTCATCGTGAACGGGTTGACGCGGATGATGAGCACGCTCGTCGCCCAACTGCCGACCCTGTTGCAGACCGTTATCGCGATGATTCCCTCCCTGCTCACGCAGGTGGCGACCGCCATCGCGAACGCGGTGCCCGTCATCGTGTCCGGCGTCGCCACCCTCCTGTCGAATCTGGTGGCCCAGTTGCCGAGCCTGTTCCAAGCGGTCATCGGCGCGATACCCGGCCTCATCGTCAACCTGGCCGACGCGGTCATCAGCAACGCGCCGACCATCATCAGCGGCTTCGGCAATGCCATCATCCAGTTGGCGAGCGCACTGCCCCGCCTGTTCGCGTCCGTCATCGGCATGATCCCGGGCATCGTCGTGAGCATCGCCAGCGGGTTCGCCGACTTGGGCGGCAGGATTCTCGGCTACGTGAAGGACATTCCCGGTAAAATCAAGGGCGTGTTCAGCGGCGCGGGCTCATGGCTGGTGAACGCCGGTTCGGCCATCATCAACGGCTTCCTCAACGGGTTGAAGTCCGCGTGGGATGGCGTGACCGGGTTCATCAGCGGCATCGGTGACTGGATTGCGGAGCATAAGGGCCCGCTCTCCTATGACCGTCGCCTGCTCATCCCCGCCGGCAAGGCCATTATGGGTGGCCTGTCGGAAGGCTTGTCGGATTCGTTCCGACGCGACGTGCGGCCCGTCATCCAGCAGGTGAACCGTGAACTGGAAGGCGGGTTCGACGCCCAGCCGAACATCCGGCTGCGCGCGTCGAACGGCATCCGGCGTACGACGGGAGCCGCCTACTCGCAGGACGCGCGCCCGCAGTATACTGGAGTCACCATCGAACACGTGACGGCCAGCCCGTTGAGCGACGTCGACCTCGTGGCCCGCAGGTTCGGCTATTCGCTGAACCGTCAGATGATTGGAGCAGTGCGACCGTGATAACAGCCCGATTGGAAGACCTTGAATTCCGTGGCGACTATAATCCGAACGGTCTCGTCCTCACCGTATTGGAGGGTTGGGACGACCTGCCGGACGCGAAATCGGAGCAGGATGCCTGGAGCACGGAGAACGGCAACGCGACACCCGGACGCACATTGTATGATGGGCGGAGCATCACGTTGGAAGGCTACTACGAGTCGGAGTCCAGCGCCGGCACGGAGCTGATGATGCGCCGCCTGCGCGGCTTGGCCGGGAGGATGCTCACCCTCCAAGCGGACAAGGGCAACGGGTATCTGCACGCGCCGGTCGAACTGCGCGGCATCACCATCGATGAGGCGCGCTACCGTGGCAGGGCCTCGTTCCAACTCTCCCTGCTCTCCCCGAGCGCGTTCCTCTACGGTGTCAGCCAGTCCGCGTCCACGCTGGCCGAGTCGGCTGGCGTCGGCATCGAAGACCCCATCGTGGAGAACCTTCAGGAGGGCGAGACGGGCAATCCGGGGCGCGTCGTCATCAGCGGCTCCGGGTATGCGCCGACGAGCGTGAGCGTCACCGTGACCGGCGTCATGGAGGGTGTGCGCATCGTCAACATGGAGTTGAACGGCATCGTGGAATTATCCTATCCGATTCAGGAGGGTGATACGGTCACGTTCGACTATGATAACCGGCGTTGCGTCATCAACAATCAGAGCGACCTGACCGGCTATCTGAGCGTCGAGGATTGGACGAACCCGACCGGCCAGTCCACGTTCCAGTTCCGCCCGTTGGGCGCTCATTCGGAGGATGCGATGATGACCGTGAACTGGATGGAGGCGTATCGATGAAAGCGTTCCTCGCGGACATGCTCACGGGGCGCAGGGTGTTGAACCTGCCGCATGACAGCGCCTCGTGGACGCAGACCCTGAATGATACCGACAGCGTGGCCGTGACCATCCCATTGTATGCGGCGTCGCAGGACGCCGGGTCGGAACGGTTGGCGAACGACGCGCGCATCCTCGACCTGCGCAACACGGCGGCATTGGGCAAGACCGTGCTGGTCGTGGAGGATGAGGGCAAGCTCGTCGGCGGGCCGATAATGGAACGCTCGTATGACAGTGCGACCAGCAGGCTCACGTTGACGGCGGCGGGCATGTGGTCGTATTTCGACCATCGTGTCCTCCTGCCTCCGGCGGCCGCGTCCAAGCCGCTCGTCAAATCGGACGGCACGCCCGACACTTCATTGGACATGAGCTGGAGGAAGGTGACGTGGAACACCATCGCCCGCAACATCGTGGAACAGGCGATGAACTGGCCGAACGGCCACGTGCCGGTCGTGTTGGAGGAACCTGAAACCGGTTCAAGCGAGGTCAATTATACGGCTGTCGATCTGAACATCGTGGGCGAAGTCCTGTCGAACATCACCGAGCGTGAGAACGGGTGCGATATCATGTTCGTCTGCCAACGCCAGTCGGACGGTCTGGGCTTCGAATGGCGCATGGTCACGGGGCATCCGCTCATCCAAGCGGCGGAACATAAGTTCAACGCGAACGCGCTCAACCCCGGCCTGACGGATTTGAACTCGTCCGAAACGGCGGACGGTCTCGCCACCCGCTGCTGGTTCAGCGCAGGCAAGTCGGACGACAAGGTGCTGGTCGCCTCCGCGTATTCGACCTTGCTTACGGACGCTGGCGCACCCTGCTGGGATATGGTGAACTCGGAGCATAGCACGGTGAAGATTCTCCAAACGTTGCAGGATTATGCGACCGAAGCGGCGGGCGTCTACTACATGCCCGTGAGCAGCACGGAATGCAGGATTCACCGCGACTATCTGACGGGCATCGCCCGGCTCTCCCTGGCGAACCTGAACGTGGGCGACCTGATGACGTTCCGCACGACCGGCGACTGGTTCCTCGCGGACGGCGAGCATACGCGCCGCATCACCGCGTTGAGCGCCACGGAGGATGATGATTGGATCACGGTCACGTTGGGTGACGTGTTCAGCACCGTGACCATCGATGAGAGGGAGGATGCGTGATGGTCGATCATCAGCCGACACCAGTGTACGTGGGGCCGCGCCCGGAAGGTGCGGATGCGCTGGATGACGAGGATACCCCGGTCGGGGAACCGGAGGTGGTGGTTCGCAAGAACCCGCCGAACAGCCAGAGCCGCGTTCTCACCATCCTCAACGAGTACGGGAAACGCCTGCGCGAACTGGAACGACCGTCCGGCACCCAGTTGATTCAGGCGGCGCAGCAGATTTACGAGGCGTTGAACAACCTCGACACGATGGTCGCCGCATCCATTGTCAAACAATCCTATACGAGGTCGGAAATCGACCTGCGTTTCGCGCAGGTGGATTCAAGTGTCGCCCAATGGCGTTGGGGCGTCCTATCCCCCGGCAATGGTGGTACCGGCATCGCGAACGCCTACAACAACCTGTTCACGGTAGGCCCGTGGCGCGCCGTATGGGTGTTGTCGGACGGCACGATGGGCACCAGCCAATCCTCACGCACCGTCAAAACCGACATCACGGACGCGGACGAGTTCATCAATGTGGACGACCTGAGGAGGGTGAAATGGTGCGTCTACCGGTTCATCGAGGACATGAACCGGCATTTGGATGACAGCACGCCCCGGCTCGGCATGATCGCCGAAGAGTTGGATGATAATGGTTTGGGTTGGCTGGTAGAATATAACGAGGACACGCTGAAGCCGGAGGGCATCAACTATCCGATGCTCGGCGTCGCCGCGCTGCGGTTGGCGCAGGATGCGGAGGACAGGTGCGATGCGCTGGAGCGGCGTGTGAACGAGCTTGAACGGTTATTGGAGGATAGGTCATGACGTTGAGCAATTCGATTTTCGCCGTGTCGGGTGCGGCCACGTTCCTTGACGCGCGCAAGGACATGTCGAACCTGTTCGCCTGCGACACTTCACTGAAGCCGCATCCGGGTCTTCTGACCGTGGGAGGCGCTGGCGCGGCGAACGGCAACGTGGTGGTCGGCATGAGCAGTCGCATGGCCGTGACCGTCCGCCCGTTCCAAGCCGTGTTGAACCGTCTGGGCGCGCTGCTCATCATGAACGACGGTGACGTGGTTGTATCGTTGAAGGCGGCACCGTCCGCGAACTCGCGTATCGACGTGGTGTATGTGAAGCAGCGTGAGAAGCGCGCCCCGATTTCGGATTCGGAGAATGGGCCGATCATCGGCGTGGTCACGGGGACGGCCAACCTGACGCCGACCGCCCCCCCGGTGCCGGATGGTGCGGTCGCGTTGGCTCAGGTGAAGGTGCCTTCGGGTGTGACGAATACGACCGCTTCGGGCGTGGTCATCACTCAGGTGTATCCGTTCGCGGCGACGCGCGGCGAGGAGCTGCGGTTCCGCACGAAGGGTGACATGGATGCGTTCGCCGCGTTGGATGGGACGAAGGCGGTCACATTGTCCGATAATGCGCATTATGTCAGAAACGGTGGCAAGTGGGTGGGCGATGGGGTCGTGAATCACCCATACGCTTTGGTCAACTTCAAGAGGTCGGACGGCCAGCTGCAGGTGAACAGTGGCATGACGCTGATGCGGATGACGCTCTCCCACAACGATTTCAATGGCGTTACCATCACGAATGACGGCCACGGCGGGAACGTGGCGAACCTGCCTGTGGGTGATTACTCCATCTACGTCTCGCTTCCGCTGTCAATCAACGCCGGATGGCTGAACCTCAATGTCGGTGTCAGCAGTGGCGTAACGAATCTGGGCCCGCTTGTGAGCGAACAACTGACGGGAGGAAGCGGGTACACCCGATTGAATCTGGACACGAGACTGAGGGTGGCCCAGTCGAACACCAGGATATGGGTCTTCACGAACAATAACGTGGCCGGAACCATGCGACAGGAAGGTGTCATGTTTGTGAATAAGCTCGACTAGTCATTGCAGCCATCCGACTCCTCATTGGGCATTATCGGCCTGATGGTAGAATGGTGATTGTGAGAATGAGAATCATTATCGAAACCATCGCCGTCAGTCTCAGCCTCCTATTGCTCGCAGGCATCGTCGGCGTGGAACTGCTCTATGTGGGCGGCATGTACGACATGGTTCTCCTCCTCCTCGAACTCCTATGCGCATAGAGAGGAAAACGACATGACCTATCAGGACATCACCGATCATAATTCGCCCAACTACACCAGCGGACGCCCCTACGGCATCCATTTCATCGTCATCCACTGGTGGGACGACCCGAGCAGGCATCCCACGTTCGAAGGCACCATCAGCACCCTGTGCAACCCGAACCGTGGCGCGTCCGCGCATTACATCGCGGAGGCCGGGCGTGTCGCGTGCATCGTCGACCCGGACGACCGCGCATGGCACGCGGGCGACGGTGTGGGCGTCGGTTCGAAGGGCAATGACAAGGGTATCGGCATCGAATGCAATCCGCGCCAGTCGGACGGCGACTATCAGACCATCGCGGAACTCATCCGCGACCTGCGCGGCGTGTACGGCGACCTGCCGTTGATCCATCATCGCGACTGCTCCGCCACCACCTGTCCCGGCACCTACGACCTTGCGCGTCTCGACCGTCTCGCCCGCGGGCTGACGGACACGCCGTCCACGCCGCCCTCCCAGCCCGCCACCTCGGGTTCGACCAAGCTGGAACCGGACGGCTCGTGGGGGCCTTTGACCATGCGACGCGCGCAGGAGTTGGCCGGAACCAAGGTGGACGGCGTCATGTCCGGCCAGATCCGGGGCCCGTATAATGCGAACATCCACGCGGCGGAATGGGGCACGGAAGGCTCCGACTGGGTGGAGTGGGCGTCCAGGAAGTTCGGCATCACCGACCGTCCGCGCAACGCCGGCCCGGATTTCATCGCCCACTTCCTCGTGGAGATGAACGGTCAGGTGGGCAACGGCGTCATCGACCCCGCGCCGTCGCAGGCCGTCAAGGAGTTCCAGCGGCGCATGAACGAAGGCTACGTTTTCCGCTGATGAACGTGGAGCCTTGGATTGTCACGTTGATTACCGCCGTCATGTCGAGTGGCGTCGTGGCGGCGGTCGTCAACCATTTCAGCACGCGCAAGGGCAGGTTGGCTCAGGCGTTCAACCAGCTGGCCGACGCCCAGTTGCGTATGCAACAGGAACTGGATTCGCTTCGGTCGGAAAACGCGACCATCCGCAAGGCCATGCGGGAGGCGGAGCTCAAGGATGACGAGAAGACACGGTATATTCGCGAACTGTTCCATTGGCTTGCGAAACTGTGTGACGTCATCGACTCGGATTGGCTTTCGGATAATCCGAAACCCAGTCTTCCCGAAACCATCAGGGGGGATATCGCCCCTCAGAGCATGAACATGGAGGAATCATGATGTTGTTGGACAAGCATTTCTGGATGGACGCTTTCGAGCGTATGGTGAAGACCGTGTGCGAGGTGGCGCTCGCATTGATCGGCACGGGCATGGTGGGTATCATGGACGTGGATTGGCTGAACCTGCTGTCCGTGTGCGTGATGGCCGCATTGGTGAGCGTCCTGTCGAGTATCGCCTCGTCCATCAAGACGGACACGGTGTCGGGCGCTTCGCTCGTCTCCAACCGTGTGACGGAATCGGAACCGTTGTCGGAGGACGGGCAGTCCACGTCGGATGAGGTGGCCGAACAGCCCGCCTCGTGATATACTGAAGGCTGGAACATGATTCTCCTTATGTTCCAGTGTGGTGATACGGAAACCCCCGGATTCAGAGCGTTCCCTTCCTTGGCTCTGAGACTCCGGGGGTTTCATCCTTACGCTTTGAACGTCTCGTAGGGGACGGTCGGCCCGTCCTGTCCCTGATAGTGTCCGCCTTCACCGTATTGGCGGCGGGGGGTGCCGGTCAATGTTTGGAAGCACAATTGTCCTATCGGCATCCCCTTGGTGAGGTGGATGGGATAGTCGGTGACGTTGACGAGTTCGACGGTGATGGTGCCGCTGAATCCGGGGTCGATGAATCCGGCGGTCACGTGGGTCATCAGCCCGTATCGTCCGAGCGTACTTTTCCCCTCGAACCGTGCGCACAGGTTTTTCGGGACGGTGATATGTTCGACGGTGCTTGCCAGACACATGGCGTGGGGTTCCAGCGACCACACGTGGTCGAACGTGACCTCCCTGGGACGGATGCCATGGTTGCCGGTACCGTCATAGGGTTGGATGAACGGGTTATGTCCGATGGTTTCGTTGATGATGACACTGTTCGACAAATGCAGGTCGTAGGATGCGGGTTGCAGATATTTCCTGTCGAAGGGTAGGATGGCGTCCAATTCGTAGGCGAGCCATTCGATGTCCCTGTCGTATAGGATGCCGCATTCACTCATGATTCCTCCTTGTTTTCATTGCGTTGATTATCCCGGCGATATGCCGGAGATGATCGTCGCATCTCACGATAACGCCGCACACGCATTGGACGTGCGAGGTTCACCGTTCCGACGATGTGATGCAGGCCGAGGTTTCCTCAATCCGCGGTTCCGTGCATTTCCGGTTCCATTCCTTTTCGGTGTCGATTATCGCATCGGCCAGCTCCTCGCAGACATGCCTGTGATGACCGGGCATATCATCGCTCGCGTGTCCGCACGGGCACTTGACCCCACCGTCCACCGTGGTGCCGTCGCCCCACGGGTGGAGGAAGAGTATACGTGCGATGAGGCGGCGAAGGTATTCGATGCCATGCTCGCCGTTCGCCCACGTCCGCAGCCTGTCGGCCACATGTTTGCGATGCCGCTCCTCGGTTTCGAATTCGAGGCCGCACTCGCATACGATGCCCGTCGCACGAATCATCCGTATCCGATGCTCTTCCAATATACGTCCGATGTCATTCCCGTTCACCGCACTCCTCCTTGATTGTCTCGTCCAAGCGTTTGCGGCCTACGACGACCTCGTAGAGCCTGCGCTGGTAGGGCGTGTCCATGATATACACGTGCTGTTCCCGGTCGGGCCACGGCGTGCCGCGCCGCACCAACCGGCGTTCCGCCTGCGCGTACTCCGCGTACGTCCACGGCAGGTCGAACCACACCTGACGGTGCATCATATGCTGCAACCCGTCCACGCCCGTGCCGGATGACGCGGGGTTGGCCGTGACCAGCCTGTAGGGGCGGCGCGCCTGCTCGGGGAGCGCCATGTACTCCTTCACGTCGATGGCGAGACGCCCGTAGCGGGCTTTGATGAGGCCGGGGATTACCTTGTAGCGCGACCAGACGAGGAGGGGGTCGTCCCCGAGCAGTCCTTCCAATGCGTCGATTTTGCTGGGGACGCCGCTCGTGTTGAAAATATCAAACCCGTCGTCGTCCGTATGGTAGGCGAACCCGTCATCCAACTGGCCGAGTTTCCCGGCGAGCATGGTCGCGTCCTTCGCGTATATGTCGTCGTTGAGGACGCCGCTCCGTTTCCAGTTCTCCAATGCCTCCTGTTCCTCGTCGGTCATGATGACGGGCACCCATTTCGGCGTGGGGAGGCTGAGCGGATTGTTCCGGTAGGGGAGGACGAGGTCGGCCAACGCGGCGGTGCAGGCGTTCACATGCTGCTCGTCGTACTCCCATTTGACGATGGGCGTTCCCCGTAGCCACATGGTGCGGCCTTTCCCGTAGTGGGCGCGGAACCGTCCCAACGTTTTCCACTCCTCCCCCAGCTTGCGGGCGCGCTCCTTCGCGTTCGGGTAGAGGACGCACGTCTGACCGTACAGGTCTTCCAGATCGCGGGGGGCGGGGGTGCCGGTCATCATGAGCACGTTGCGCGCGTACCGGCTGAGGTTCCGGCATCGGCTGTGACGGTTGGAGCGTGTGCTCTTCACGTAATGGGATTCGTCCAACACGAGGCTGAACCGGTCGGGCGTTTCGCGTATCCTGTCCAACTGGTTGTACGAGCAGACGAGCCATTTCGCATTGTCCGGCCATCCTCCGGTCTTGTACTCTTCGATGGTGATGGCCGTGCTCTCCGGGTCGTACTCTTTGAGCTGGGGTAGCCATGCGGTTTGCACGACGCTTGCCGGGCAGGCGACGAGCACGTGCGCCACGTTGCCCAGCAGGTCGATGGAGCGTTTGGTTTTGCCTGTGCCGGGTTCATCGAAGATGAACGCGCGGAGTCCGGTGGTTTCGCGTATCATCCGTTCACCCACTTTCTGCCGAGCTGCGCGGTGAGTCCCCGTAGGGCGGGGAGGCTCATCGTGTATCCGGCTTCGATTTTCCTCATGATTTTCCTTGGCTGGGCTTCGAGCCAGTGGAACCCGATGCGATTGTAGTTGCGGTAGTTGGGGCCGATGTACCACCAGTCGTGGTAGTCGTTTTCGGATTCCTCGGGTGTGGCGTCGTATTGTTCGAGTTCTTCGCGGCTGTAGATGCGGCAGAGTTCGGGGGGTTTGCCGTCGCCTACGGGATGCCAGCTTGTGTCGAACATGTCTTGGCGTCCGCGTCCGAACGCGCATCGTACTTCGCCACCATGCCTGTCCATGCCTACCACGTCGATGGTGTAGGCTTGTTCGGTGACTTGGAGGCGTATTTCGTTGACGATGATGAGATGCTGGTAGAGTTGCGCGTCCACGTATCGGAGGAAGTCCCCCTCCGCCAGGCAGAGGGGGTTCCTGTTGGCGTGGTATTCGCGCCTGTCCGTCAGGTCCATGCGCGATACCGCCTGTCAGTAGTATTTCTTTTCGTCTTCGGGCAGGTCTTCGGGCGTGGGCCGTCGGTTCACGTGCCGCGTGTTGTCGCGCATGTTGCTGATGCCTCGGATGAGGCCGATGATGGCGACGATGGCGAAGGCGAGCGCGATGATGAGGATTGCGGCGATGATGGTGTAGACGAGCAGGCTGAGCATGTCCACGATGGTGAATGCGGTGATTGGGGTCATTGTTGTTTCTCCTTGGTGATGCTGAGTGTTGTGGTTTCCTTTTCGACGGTGTAGTCGCCTACGAGGTTGCCGAGGTTGTGGTCTTTGACCAGATCAGCCCAGTTTGTCGTGCGGCGCAAGCTGGTGCGGAGTGTCGCCCTACGGCCATGCGAGGAGGGGGAGACCCCCGGATGCGCCGTCATCCACTCCATCAATTCGGCCTTCAACCCGTCCGCCCTGTCCTTCATGTCGAGATACGCGGCCAGCAGGGCGTCGCCTTCCATACAACCAGTGGGCGGCGCGTCGTCGGGGGAGGTGATCTCCGCCACCATGCGCCGGATGTCATCCTCCGTGAACAACGGGTCGGTCACATCCGTCGTCTGCATATGCTCGTTGATCCACTGTTCGATATAGGCGGGGGTGAGGCTCATCCAGTCGCGCGGACGCTGCGCGTACACGATGACGCACTCCTTCGCCCCGGCCAGCAGGCGCTCCACGTTCGCCTGCACCCTGTAGGCGTCGCGCATACGCGAATCCACAAACGCGAACGACGGGGCGGAACCGGTCTTGATCTCCACCGTGATGAGGTCGCCCGTACGGTCGCGCACGATGGCGTCGAAACTCACATGACAGCCAAGCCGGTCGTCGGCCAGAATCGAATCGTCATACCATGCGAGCGTGCCGTCCGGGATGTCACCCCAATGCGTGTTCGGCTCGCATGTCGCGTAACCGTTGGTCAACGCCCACTGCTTCGCGATATACGGCTCCCAGAGCGAGCCGAACGTGAGCGCGTTCCTCACATGCTCATTGTCGGGAGGGGGGGTCAGTTCATGGTAGGCGTGCCACCTGCCCAACGTGCTGGCTCCCGGCGTCCTGTCGCGCGCGGCCAGCCACTCGTCCTTCGACGGATAAACCGTGTACGTTCTCATTGTTCTCCTTTACCGTAAACGACGTAGGCGTGCGGTATCCTATCGTCGTCGTAATCCTTGAGGAACATTCGGACGCCGTCCATGCCGTAGACGACGGCGGCGGTGGCGCGATGCGAGCCGATGTTCCGTAACAGCCTGTCCTGCTGTTCCGAAAGCGAACCCTTCCCATCCTTCATTTCGATGAAGAGGACCCGACCGTGGGGGGTGATGGCCGTGATGTCCGGCCAGCCATCCAATGACTGGCTCGTGGTCTTCACGGCCTCACACCCGCGCCCGTGCAATGCTTTGAGCATCCGGCGTTGGATGTTGTTCTCGCGCCGCGAGGCGGGGGGAGGGGGTATCATCATGATTCCACTATCCTCATCATGACCGCCGTACCATCCTCGCGCGTCTCATAGTCGCATTCGAACACGTACTCGGAGGGCACCAATTCCTGCCACCGGTACTTGCGGTGCCGGATGCGGCTCGCCGCCTCCCACGCGCCCTTCACGGTCGCGTACACCCCGTATTCCATCCATTCGCCGGGGTGGGCGGCCAACTGCCGGGCCGCCCACCGCCATCCGTTGAACCTGTTGGCCATCAGAACTCCGGGTCGTCCTCGTCCTCGTCCAAGTGACCCTGCACGAACGCGCCGAACCGGTGGGGGGTCATCCCGTTCTCCTTGACTTCGACCAACTGGACGCCGGTGAGGAAGTAGACGAGCCTGTCCTTGTCGCGGTTGGAGCCGATTCTGAACGCCACGTTGGCCTTCGAACCGGAGCCCGGCTCATTGTCGAGGGTCAGGTCGTTGCCCTTGGCGTCCACGATGGAGATGGGGTAGCGGCTGCTCAGGTTGATGAGCCACATGTCCCTGTAGGGCCGGGAGCCGTCGCTCAGGGTCACGTCATCACCATCCGAGTAGCGGAGCGACTCGCTGTTGGCGGGCACTCCGAGCCTCCTGGCTTCGGCGACCAACGTGCGGTGCGTGTCCCCGTTCTTGGGGAAGCCGAGCTGGAGCGAGTAGGAGGGGTCGATGCCGTACGCCCTGCCCGTGTCGCTCACATACTTGTCCTTGATATGAACGAAGCCGATGGGGCCGTAGGATTCGATTTCCAGCATGATAGTTCATCCTTTCCTAGAAGTTGACGGTGGGGGCGGGGGGGTTGTTGTTTTCGGACGCTTTCGCGCCGTCATCATCGTCACCGCTTACGACGCCGAGGATTTTGGTGAGCGCGTAACGCCGGTAGTAGGTTTCGAACGAACCGACCTTCTGCGGGTTGACGGCGGGGAACATGTACGTGTTCTCCACGCTGTCGGACGGGTCGTCGGTGCTGTACACCTTGACGGTCATGGTCTCGACCATCTGTCCGCCCATGCCATCCTCCGCACCGCCCGGCATGTCCATGTCGCTCACGCATGTCCATGCGAGGCCATGTTTTTCCATGAGGGGGAGGATGGTTTTCCACATGCTGTCGAGCGTCGTGTACTTGTAGTTGTATCCGTCGCTGTTCCTGCCGAGGATGGGGGCTTCGCGTTGGAGGTTGGCGATGCGTTGCCAGACGGACGGGGTGGAGGGGGTGCCGTCACTCGTCGTCATCGTCGCCGTCCTCCGTCTTGTCGAGGTCGAGGGTCTTGGCGTAGCGTTCGCGGTGCTTGTCGTAGGCGTCCAGCAGCGTGTTGCTGCTGGCTCCGGCGAGGTCGTGCATGAGGTCCATCGCGGCCATGCGGTCCGACATGGCCTTCTCGAACGTGAGGTCGTAGGCGGCCATGCGGGCGCAGTGGTCGAGCAGCTCCCAGTCTCGGCATGTCTCGAACGGGGGGATGTCGATGAGGTTGCGCATGTTCTCCCCAAGCTCGGATTCGGTGACTCCCTCGTATTCGCGGTCGAGCATGTGCATGGCGAGGCACCCGCAGTCGTAGGAGCTGTAGAGGGCCATGGCGGCCATGTAATGCGCCTTGACGCCGGGGAGCAGGGTCTGCCAGTCGTCGCCTCCCATGCGGGTGAGGTACGTGGTCTTGTAGTCGATGTCCTCGGGCTGTGCGGTGGCGATGGCGAGGTAGCGACGCTTGGCCTTCCTCAGCAGTTCGGGGAGCGTCTCGCCGTTCTCCGTGAGGATCATCCATGAGATGATGCGGGGGAGCATGTCGGTGACGCGCGCCATGATGTCGTCGCTGTAGGTGGCGACTTCCTTGTTGTTCTCCATTGCTGTTTCCTTTCGGTGTGGTGGGCGACGGCGGGGGTGCCGCCGCCCTTTGCCAACAATTACAATACTACTCGGTGACGCCCGCCGACGCAAGCGAGGCCACCGTCGGCGTGTCGCCCACGGACGCGCGAAACTCCGACACGCTGCCATTGTACGGGCCCCACGTGGAATCGCCGCCATCATACGAAGCCTCGCGGCGCGGACGCGACGGACGCCACAACATGTTCGACACACGGATGCCACGACGGAGGGACACGCCGCCCTGAATCCATTCGATATCCCCGTCGTCCGTCAACAGCGCAAACCGTCCCTGACCGCTCAGGTCGACGGAATGGTCGGCGTCCCACGCGCGAATCGCATTGCGCGAATCCGAGGAATACGGCCCACGCACATAGTCGCCCGCCACGCCGTTATGCGCCATGACGCCGCACGACACCCGGAACGGGTGGCAGTTCGTGACATTGACCGCGCCATGCGTGGCGATACGAAAATGACCAAGCACGGCCACGTCCTCCAGTTCGTCATAGTGCGCGCCGATATAGCCGAGCATACGGTTGCAGTCCACGAACCTGCGAACCCTGACGCCGTTCGTCCCGGGGTCATGCCACGCGATGCCCGCGCCGTCCGGGTTACGGTCGGCCATCTGGGCGAGTTCCAACATGGTGGGCATGACGCCCGGTTCGGCGGTGAAGATAACGCACATGGTGATGGTTCCTTTCAGGGTAGGGGGGCGGGGCCGACCACCACAATCGGCCCCGCCCGGGATTGTTCGGGGGCAGGTCACATGAAGTCGGCGGCAATCCGGCGCTCGGATCGTACCGCCTGGTTGCCAAGGTTCGACGGTTCAAGGTCGATACCGTGGTTTTGCGCGATACGCCGGTAGATACGCATAACCTGCTCAGGCTTGTACACGTTGGGCAGAGGGTTGCGGATGGCGCGGCTGATGGCGCGGACACGGCGATGACGGTCGGTCAACAGCGCGCGCGTCTCATGGCCGACGACGACACGCTGGATCACGGCTTCGGTGGCCGGGTTGACCACTCGCACGCCACCGCCGTACACGCTCAGCCTGCCGTCGATGATGGCGTGATACACGTCCAACCGTGAGACGGGGGAGAACGAGTACACGGTTCCGCCGCAATACCGGTCATCCAAACGGGCTTGGATCAGCGCCCGGCGCTCACGCTTCGCGTTCAGTTTCGCGTTGCGCCCGCGTTCCGCGATACGACGGTAACGCTTCCAGTGGCCGCGCCGCGCCCGCTTGTCCGCCTTGATGTTACCCAGGACGTGTTCGCGCATGCGGCGGATACGCTCCCGGCGTTCGGCCTCACGCTTCGCACGCCGTTCCTCCATCATGCGCCGTCGTTCCTCGCCCTTCATCATCCACACGGGCTTGCGCGTCAACTGCAGCGCGTACCGTTTGGACTCGGCCATGATGGCCGTGGAATCCAGCGAGTGCAACGGGTTGTGCTGGAAGTAGCGCCACATGTGGTGCGCCCAGCGTACCGCGTTGGCGAGGCGTGGGGCGGTGTCGCGGTCCCAGCGTCCGAACGTGCGCAGTTCGATGGTCAGCGAATGGCTGTCGTTGACCGCCGTGCGTTTCCCGCTGTAGTCGCCGTGGATCAGGTTGCACCAATACGAGCTTTCCGAAGCGTTGTCGTGTTCCCGGCTCCCGAGCACGTGCCGCATGTTCAACTGTTCCCAGGCGAGCCTGCGCATGTCGTCGTCCGCGGTGAACGCCCTGAGCGCCCAATACCACCGGGGCGCGGTCTGTAGTCTGGTGCGGCGCACGTGCATGTGACCGCCCGAACGCCGTTGCCTGATGTCCGAGCTGATGCCGGACACGATGTCTGTAAGCGCGTCGACGTCCATCATGGTTAGCGGGTGCGTATGGTATTCCAGTCCCGCGCCGCGCAACGAACCGTCACGGCAGTATCCGGCCACGAGGGGTGAGTTTCGCAACGTGTCGTGCGCGTCGGTTTCGAGCGTGCCGTCCACTTCCAGTTCCAGTCCGAACGTGAACGCGCTGTCGTACCACGGTTTGCCGTCATACGGGCCACGGTAGTTGTCCTCATGCCAATGTTCCGGGCAGTAGTTTGCGTGCGAGTCGCCGCGGTACGGGCGTGCGCAGTCGCGGTGGACGTACTGGTGGCACACCTGACCGCGGTTCCATCCGGGATATTCGTATTCGCAGTGGAATGCGTTGGACGAGCCGTGGTGGACGTGCTTGTGGCAGATCGGGCATCTCATACGGTTTTTCGCGTCGTATGGGTCGATCAGGTTGCGGATCGTGTGCGCGTCGGCCCAGTCGAACGGGTCGCCGTCCGTGTACGTATGGCCGTCCGTGTCCCTGAACAGCACCAGGCAGTGGCCGTCGTCCGCCCATATGTGGGTGGCGTCGGCCATTCCGGCGAGTTTCGCGGCTACCGTCTCCGGTGGCACGCCGTTGAGCCGGTCGAACGTGGCCAGCGTGTCCGCGATGGCGTTCGGGTCGCCTATGACCTGAAGGTTGGGCGCTGTTGTTCTCAGCATGTCGATAATCGACGTGGTTGTGGTTGGCATGGTGATCATCTCCCGATGTTGTGGTGTGGTTCCCATGATAGCCGACCTTGCGAAATTTTGCAAGGTCGGCGTGTCGCGTCAGAAACGGTAGCCGCGGTCGGCGGCATGCACGCCATTCCAGGTACAGGCGTCGATCGGCCCGCCGCCCGGCGTGTCGGCACCGTTCTCCCACGCCTTGCGAATATCCTTGATGCCGTAGGCGACGCCATTGGCGTTCCGCCGGGTGAAGCACCTGAAGTGGCGGCCGGTCGTGGCGCTGAACAGGTGGGGACGGCCGACGATGACAAGCGGGCCGTCGTCCGGGTCAAGGTAGATGGCGGCCACCTTGGTGCCGTAGGAATACAGTTCGCGCACGGTCGCATATTCGCATTCCGGCGTGAGCGCCGAACCCTGACGGGTGTACGCCTTGCCGTGGAAACTTTTGTGTCCGTCCGCAGCGTCCGGCTCAAGCGTCTCCGACGCGCCCCAATCGATGTGCATTGTCATCATCTCCCGAGTGTTGTTGGTGGTGTACCGGCCTCCGTGGCCGATAGCCCCATTGTGGCACACATTGCCGACCGGTGCAAGTTCGGCGTGTCGCGGTGATGATGATCGTTCCCACGACACGCCGACTTGCATCCGTCCGCAAGGTGTGTGATAATGGACATATCCCGCAAGGGACACCACCACACACCACACACAAGGGAGACGATTAAAATGCGTATCAGCAAGAACGACGTGAGGATGCTCACCAATGAGGCCACCCACAACGGCGGCTACACCATTCCACTCGTGGACGTGCTCGGACGCTACGTGGTCGGCGGTCTCAGGACCGTGACCGCCAAAACGGGCGACGCGCTCAACCAGGCCGAGACCATCGCGGAACGCCTGGGCGAGAGCGGCGCGGCCCAGACCCTGGGCAGTTGGGCCAACGACGGCACTATCTATTTCGACCTGGGCGACACCTGGGATGATCGGGCCGACGCCATGCGCGCGGCGCGTCGGCGCGGCGAGCTGGCCATATGGGACTCCTGGACCAACAGCGAGGTCGCCACCGCATAGCGACAAGGTTTGATATGGTGGAGACATCAAGGCCGGACACACCGGCACCACCACAACCAAAGGAGAACGAACAATGGAACCGAACACCATCGTCAGCATCATCATCACGTGCAAGGGCCACACGATCGCCATCGCCGACACGGAAACGGGGACGCGCCAATGAGTCCCCGCGACATCATCGAGGTATTGGCCGCGGCGGTCGTCGCGGCCATGCCGTTCATCATCTGCCCGATACTCGGCGCGGCGCTCGGTTGGCTGTGACCGCGACACGCCG
>ENA-UOIW01000498-UOIW01000498.1-human-gut-metagenome-genome-assembly--contig:-P58-NODE-498-length-31775-cov-34.745712_pt1 | contig 31775 bp, 15 predicted proteins | sample MGYA00242334_ERZ723881 | MGnify/ENA metagenome assembly ERZ723881 | reverse complement strand
CATACCTCCATGCTTGCCCCACGGAATATCACTTTCAGCAGGTGCAGTTGCGTGTTGGCGCAGAGACGCTTGACTACTTTGTCCTGGCTGTATTTCTCCAGCTGGGTGTTGGCTTCCTGGCTCTTGGCTTCTACTTCGGCGTCTGTGGCGGTGGGCTTTACGTATTTCAGCTCCATGATGTAGCTGTGGGCTATTTCCGGATAGCGTGACTTATCAGGCAGGAGCAGGAAATCGCTGAAACCGTAGTTCAGTTCGATTTCGGGTTCTACTAGGTAGAGGCTGTTCAGAGCCAGGTATGCTTTGAAGAAGCCCTGCAGGTTGTGTTCGCCCAGGATGCTGTCGCGTACCGAAGAGTTTTCCTTGTATGCCGTGGCGATACGCTCGATAAGAGGTTTCCAGACTCCGTCCCTTGCAAGTATGCGGAAGCACTGCTTCAGACCGCTTAGGTCTATATCAAAGCTGCGGTTGTAATAATCGCGCATGAAACTCCAGTATTGTTCTTTCACGCAATTGTTCGGGATAACCATCCGTAGTTCGCCCCATTCTTCACCTCCCATAGTGAGTAATCCGTAATAATAAAGGAGGCTACGGAAGTTGTTGTCTTCCGTAACGTATTCGGCGGGGAAGGACGTCTTCAGCGTCATTAGTACCGAGCCGGTGGCGGCTATCTCCTCGATGACACTCATCCGATTCTCCCGTTGGTTTCCACGGTCAATGTCCGCCAGCATCTTCAGCTTCTTGTAGTCGGTACGGATATTCTTGTCTACCATCTCCTTGGGCGGACGGCCGTACAGGACTTGGCTGCGTAAGTAATAGTAAACCATATCGCAGTTATACAAGCGGTCGTCTTCCAGACATTCTTCTGCAAAGCAATAGTTGTTGTACCACGGCTTCATTTCTGCCATCATGGCTTCGATGTCAGCCTCGGCACGGAGTTTCCCGTTGTCCTGATAATAGTGGAACATGGTGCGTACGTCCGACTCGGAGAAGCCTAACATGTGGTTGAAGCGCGGGTCTTGCGAGATGTTCCAGTCGATGTTGTACCCGCTCGTAAGGTCATCCAGTGTTACGGGCGAAACACCAATCAGGAACACCCGGCTGAACATCCCCTTGAACAACTTGAAATATTTGCGGTAAAAGCCGCTGGCATGGGTCAGGTTGCGGAACATCTCCTTGCCTCCCTCGCTCAATATATCATTGGTGAAGTTATCGTATTCGTCAATAATCAGGTAGAGCTGGTATTCCTTGCGTCGTGCTTCCGCATTGATTATTCTTAACTTAGAAGCAGCATCCTGTTCCGCAAGCACTTTCTCAAATGTCTCGGCATCGTAATAGGACTTATATCTCTTGATGAAAGAGTCCAACTCGGCACCGCAATAGTTATTGAATGTGTATTCCAGCTGGTCCATCCCGGCTTCTACCATCGAGAAATCGAAGTAAATCACCTGAAAAGCGTTCTTCAGCGGCGTAGGGTGTTGCTGTATCCAGAGCCCGCCGAAGAGGTCATCGAAGCGGTCTGCCTTGTCAATGTCGTAGTATGCCTGCATCATGCTGACAAATACACTCTTCCCGAAACGGCGGGGGCGGATAAGGAACAGGTAGTTGCTTGTCTCTTCCAGCAGGGGAAGATACATTGTCTTGTCTATGTAGTATAGATTGTCCCTGCGTATGTCTTCGAAGCGTGCCACGCCGTAAGGGATGCCTTTCACTTTTGCCTTTTCCATGCCTGAATCGTTTTAGATGTTACCGTAGGACAAAGATAGTTTTTTTTCACCACAGATTACACAGATTTTTTTCATTATTGATTACGCAGATTAAATTCACCCGTTATTAACTATTAATTTAATTAATCTGTGTAATCTGTGGTGAAAAAACAATCAGCTTTCCTCGCAAATCTCCATGTTCGCCTCACGGAATATCACTTTCAGCAGGTGCAGTTGGGTGCCTGTACACAAGTGCTTTACCACTTTGTCCTGGCTGTATTTCTCCAGCTGGGTGTCGGCTTCCTGGCTCTTGGCTTCTACCTCCGCGTCTGTGGCAGTGGGCTTTACGTATTTCAGCTCCATGATGTAGCTGTGCGCTATTTCTGGATAGCGTGACTTGTCGGGCAGGAGCAGGAAATCACTGAAGCCGTAGTTCAGTTCGATTTCGGGCTCTACCAAGTAGAGGCTGTTCAGAGCCAGGTATGCTTTGAAGAAACCCTGCAGGTTGTGTTCGCCCAGGATGCTGTCGCGCACCGAAGAGTTCTCTTTGTATGCCGTGGCGATACGGGTGATGAACGGTTGCCAATCGCCTTCGAAAGCCATGCGCGTCATTTCCAGCTCCATAGGGATGCTGTCTATCTTGAAACTGCGGTTGTAATAATCGCGCATGAAGCTCCAGTATTGCTCCTTCACGCAATTGTTCGGGATGACCATCCGTAGTTCGCCCCATTCTTCACCTCCCATAGTGAGCAGACCGTAATAATAAAGGAGGCTGCGGAAATTATCATCGTCCGTGACATATTCGGCGGGGAAAGATGTCTTCAGCGTCATTAGTACCGAACCCGTGGCGGCTATCTCCTCGATGACGCTCATCCGGTTCTCCCATTGATTTTCCCGATTAATGGCCAACATCTTTAGCTTTTTGTAATCGGTACGGATGTTCTTGTCTACCATCTCTTCGGGAGCATGCCCATGTAAGATCTGGTTGCGTAAATAATAGTAGACCATGGCGCAATTATACAAGCGGTCATCTTCCAGGCATTCTTCTGCAAAGCAATAGTTGTTGTACCACGGCTTCATTTCTGCCATCATGGCTTCGATGTCAGCCTCGGCACGGAGTTTCCCGTTGTCCTGATAATAGTGGAACATGGTGCGTACGTCCGACTCGGAGAAGCCTAACATGTGGTTGAAGCGCGGGTCTTGCGAGATATTCCAGTCGATGTTGTATCCGCTCGAGAGGTCGTCCAGCGTTACGGGTGAGACACCTATCAGGAACACCCGGGTAAACATGGCTTTGAAGAGCTTGAAGTAATCACGATAAAATCCGCTGGCATGGGTCAGGTTGCGGAACATCTCCTTACCTCCTTCACTCAGAATGACATTGGTGAAGTTGTCGTATTCGTCGACAATCAGATAAAGCTGATAACCTTTGGCACGGGCTTCGTCGTTCACCTGTTTCAGCTTGAATGCCGCATCGTTCGAAGCCAGTACAGTACTTTCTCTACGGTATCTGCGCCGTAATATTCGCGGTATCTTTTGATAAAACCGTCCATCACGATACCGCAGTAATCATTAAAGCTGCCTTCCAACTTGCCTTGGCGGGCAGACACCAGCGAGAAGTCGAAGTAAATCACCTGAAAAGCGTTCTTCAGCGGCGTAGGGTGTTGCTGTATCCAGAGCCCGCCGAAGAGGTCATCGAAGCGGTCTGCCTTGTCAATGTCGTAGTATGCCTGCATCATGCTGACAAATACACTCTTCCCGAAACGGCGGGGGCGGATAAGGAACAGGTAGTTGCTTGTCTCTTCCAGCAGGGGAAGATACATTGTCTTGTCTATGTAGTATAGATTGTCCCTGCGTATGTCTTCGAAGCGTGCCACGCCGTAAGGGATGCCTTTCACTTTTGCCTTTTCCATGCCTGAATCGTTTTAGATGTTACCGTAGGACAAAGATAAGGTTTTTATTTTTAGTTGACAAGGTATCAGTTGACGAGTTGACAAGGTTTTTGTGGCTAGGAGTTAAAGAAGTTAGAGAAGTTAAAGGAGTTAAAGCCAATAGCTTTGTTTTTTAGGAGTTAAGTAGTTAAAGAAGTTAAGGAGTTAAGCCAATACTTCTGCTGATGTATCTAAAACCTAGTCCCTAGTACCTAGTCAACTAGTTACCTAAAAATAAAAAACACAGAGACACGGAGGCATAGAGGTAATAAATTATTTAATCTGTGTAATCCGTGGTGAAAAAATCTGCGTGAATCTGCGCTAATCTGCGTTTCAAATAAAACCTTGTCAACTATCTTACTTTAACTCCTTTAACTTCTCTAACTTCTTTAACTCCTAAAATTAACTTCTTAATTCCAGACATACCTCCATGCTTGCCCCACGGAATATCACTTTCAGCAGGTGCAGTTGCGTGTCGGCGCAGAGATGCTTGACCACTTTGTCCTGGCTGTATTTCTCCAGCTGAGTGTCGGCTTCCTGGCTTTTGGCTTCTACTTCCGCGTCTGTGGCAGTGGGTTTTACATACTTCAGCTCCATGATGTAGCTGTGGGCTATCTCTGGATAGCGTGACTTGTCGGGGAGAAGCAGGAAATCGCTGAAGCCGTAGTTCAGCTCGATTTCGGGTTCTACCAGGTAGAGGCTGTTCAGAGCCAAGTATGCCTTGAAGAAACCTTGCAGGTTGTGTTCGCCTAAGATGCTGTCGCGCACGGAAGAGTTTTCCTTGTATGCCGTGGCGATACGGGTGATGAACGGTTGCCAATCGCCTTCGAAAGCCATGCGCGTCATTTCCCATTCCATTGGTATGCTATCTACTTTGAAGCTTCGGTTGTAATAATCGCGCATGAAGCTCCAATACTGTTCCTTTACACAGTTGTTCGGGATGACCATTTTGATGAGATTCCCGTATGCAACTCCCATCGTAAGCAATCCGTAATAATAAAGGAGGCTGCGGAAGTTGTTGTCTTCCGTAACGTATTCGGCGGGGAAAGATGTCTTCAGCGTCATCAGTACCGAGCCTGTTGCGGCTATCTCCTCAATGACACTCATCCGGTTCTCTCGTTGGTTTCCACGGTCAATGTCTGCCAGCATCTTCAGCTTCTTGTAGTCGGTACGAATATTCTTGTCTACCATCTCTTTAGGCGGACGACCGTACAGGACTTGGCTGCGTAAGTAATAGTAAACCATATCGCAGTTATACAAGCGGTCGTCTTCCAGACATTCTTCTGCAAAGCAATAGTTGTTGTACCACGGCTTCATTTCTGCCATCATGGCTTCGATGTCAGCCTCGGCACGGAGTTTCCCGTTGTCCTGATAATAGTGGAACATGGTGCGTACGTCCGACTCGGAGAAGCCTAACATGTGGTTGAAGCGCGGGTCTTGCGAGATATTCCAGTCGATGTTGTACCCGCTCGTAAGGTCATCCAGTGTTACGGGCGAAACACCGATGAGGAACACCCGGCTGAACATCCCCTTGAACAACTTGAAATATTTACGGTAAAAGCCGCTGGCATGGGTCAGGTTGCGGAACATTTCCTTGCCACCTTCGCTCAGTATGTCATTGGTGAAGTTATCGTATTCGTCAATAATCAGGTAAAGCTGGTATTCCTTGCGTCGCGCCTCTGCATTGATTATTCTTAACTTAGAAGCAGCATCCTGTTCAGCAAGCACTTTCTCGAATGTTTCGGCATCGTAATAGGGTTTATATCTCTTGATGAAAGAGTCCAACTCGGCACCGCAATAGTTATTGAATGTGTATTCCAGCTGGTCCATCCCGGCTTCTACCATCGAGAAATCGAAGTAAATCACCTGAAAAGCGTTCTTCAGCGGCGTAGGGTGTTGCTGTATCCAGAGCCCGCCGAAGAGGTCATCGAAGCGGTCTGCCTTGTCAATGTCGTAGTATGCCTGCATCATGCTGACAAATACACTCTTCCCGAAACGGCGGGGGCGGATAAGGAACAGGTAGTTGCTTGTCTCTTCCAGCAGGGGAAGATACATTGTCTTGTCTATGTAGTATAGATTGTCCCTGCGTATGTCTTCGAAGCGTGCTACGCCGTAGGGGATGCCTTTCACTTTTGCCTTTTCCATGCCTGATTCATTTTAAATGTTACCGTAAGGCAAAGATAAGGTTTTTATTTTTAGTTGACAAGGTATCAGTTGACAAGTTGACAAGGTCTTTCACCACAGATTACACAAATTTTAATTAAATGAAGAATTAAGAATGAAGAATCTGCGTTTCATATAAAACCTTGTCAACTTGTCAACTGATACCTTGTCAACTGACACCCCCTTAACTTATCCGTATCCGGAAGACGAAGGTCGCGGTGTACTGATTGCCGTTGAGCGTATAAATCAAGGCTTGCCGGATGGTGTATTCGTCTCCGGGTTGGCAATGGTCGGGATACTGTCCGATGGTGAAGGTAAACGTCTCTTGGTTAAATTCCGAGAAGACATAGCTGTTGTCTCCCCAAGTGATGACATTTCCGGCATTGTCGTACCAGAAGCCCAAGCCGTTGGCGGTGCAATTATACTCTCTTGAGCCGTCAGCCTGAATGGCAGCGAAGGCGATGCTTCCTTCCTGCGGTTCCGCTCCGGCATTCATGATTTTCGTCGAAAGGATGGCGGGCTGCATGATGAAAGCCTGAGCCAGTTCCTGCATATCCCCTTCCGTATACAGGCTTACGGTTGTACCCGTATAGTCTCCATTGGTCGTGGCGGGGAAGGTCAGGTCGTATGTAAACGTCACATCCTTCGGTTGAGCCTCCGGGTCGATGGTTACAGAGCCTAACAAGTCGGTGTTATTGAATTTCACTTTATAAGGCCATTGCTCGTCGTTCAGCTCTTTTTCGTCCCACGGATGTGCTTTGTAGGTCTGGGGAGCTGCCTGTACGATGAAGTAAAGCTGTTCCGTTCCTGCCGGCACATCGAAGGACGCGTTACCCGAAGCGGCAGAGAAGCGTTCGCTGTACACCCTCTCCCCGTTGCTCTTCAGGGCAACGAAGCCATAGCTCCAGCCAGCCTCGGCTGCCTCTCCTATATTATTATAGGTAGAAGTGGTGCCTGCCACTACTTCCGTGTCCATGTATTCGCCCGGGTCGTCGGCTGCCAGCGCGCTTCCCGGCATCAGCCCTTCGAAGTCTGCCGAGATGGTTGCCGATGCTTCAGGTACGTTCAGGGCAATGACATTAAATCCCGTTGTTTCCGGACAGTCGGCGTATGCCACCTGGTAGTAGCCGTCCGCGGTCGGATAAAGCGTCGTGCTGTATTGTCCCAGATAGCCGTCGGCATATTCACGGATACCGTCGATGTCGAAGGTCGCCATGCGTGCGGCATAGTCGTAAAGCTCTTCTTTCATCGTATCCCAGCTGTTGTTGGCATACAGGCGCATATAAGCCGATATCGCGTCTTCCGGATAGCGCGAGTTCTTCCATACATTTGCCACCGTTGTCTCGCCGTGTTTGTCGGTCCAGTACGTTTGCAGCCAGTAGCTGGCATAGCGCATCCATTCGTGTTCGAAGTGGCGGTGGTTGTTTACCAGCCATACACCGAAGTATCCGCCGGTAAACATCTCTTCGGGATAGTCTTGGAACGATTGCCATTGGGCGCACTGTTCCCAGAATCCGTTGCCTCCGTTGCTGCCTTCGTATCCGTAGCGGAAACCCGACTGCAAGTCGTCCGCCTCGCCCTGATACAGCTTGTCGCAATACACCTGATACTGGAAGCTATGCCCGATTTCGTGAGCGATGGTCGAGCCGACAGGCTGGCAGGTGCTGGGGTTTACCCACAGTGCCCCGATGGTGTTGTCGTAGCCCGAGCCGGTAGCCAGCCATTCTTCCTGATACAGCAGGTATATCTCCATCTTGTATTGGTCCAGATACGATTTGCCCTGTCCCGTTTCGGCGAAGCCCAGTTTGTTGATGTTGGTGGCATAAAACTGTTCGGCTTTTTCCAGCAGGTCGTCGATATCCACCCGCATGTTGGCAGGCACGGTTTCGGCATTGGGGTCATCGCCGAAGCCGGCTTCCCAGAATACGAAGAAGTGTTCGCTTTGCTTCGAGCGGAACCACGACCATTGCGCGTCGTTGCGCAGCATGTCCATGTTGCTGAACTCGGCAGGCTTGTAATATTTCTCGAAGTCTTCTATCTCCGATTCGTCCATGATTTGAAGCGAGCTTCCGCTGGAAGGTTCATTGGTTTCCTCATTGATTTCCTCATGGCAGCTACACAAAGTGGAAGCGGCACAGAGTGAGAGCCCTAAAAAAAGATATGTGTAGAAGATTTTTTTCATAAAGATGTTTGGGAATAAGAGGTTTATAGATGGGAAATATAGCGGATAGTGGGGCGTTTTTTTATTGAATGATGCGTTCCCTTTATTGATAAAAAAGAATGGAGCATAACAAGGTGAAATCCGCTTGCTATACTCCATTGCTTTATTTGTCTACTTAATGTATCAATGTCGTTATTCTACAATATTACATGTCACGATATAACGGAAGAATTTGCTTGAGTCTGTTGTGTCAACAAAACCGAAGCTGCACATATATTGTTCTCCAGCTGTCAAGCCCGGCATACAGCATAATTTTACACAACTTTCGCCTATAGATTCCGTATCCGGTTTGAAGTTTGCACATACAGTTCCGGGATAAGCGCAAACAGCTCCAGTTGCATCAAACCAATATCCAGCAGGTTCTTCACCCGTGTAAGCACTTTCTGTATCCCATACGCCTGTTGACGGATTGGCTGCATAGAATCGGATGGTGCCGGCATCAAAGGCTGCAATAAATTCTTCCAATGACATGTCGAATACAGCCGTAAGGTTGGCTTCTACATCGGTCAGCATCAGGTCTACTGCTGTATAGTCAGTGTTAGGAAGATCTACGCTTGTTACGCTTACCGTCGGGTCTGTAACAGACACTTCGAAGGTAAAACGCAGGTAGTTGTCATAGTCCGGACCGTTTACGGCAAAGCCTACGTTGAGCGACAATACCGTTCCGGCTACGATGCCTCCTTCGGTCAGTTCTACGGTCAAGGTTCGTGCTGATTGGTTCAGTGTGACCATAGCCCGGCAATATTCATCGTTGGCTTCACAGGGCTGGTTGGCAGAGTTGAAATACCAGCCTGTCCCTGCATTGTAAGCGGTTTTCAGCCATTGGTTGCGTGTGGCATTGATGGGGTAGAAAACGGTTGTCCCGTTATCCAGTCCCGACATCACCGCGTCAAGGCTCATTCCCATTTTTTCTTCAAACTTGTCTGCATAATCGGCAAGGTTGATGGTGTAGGCATGTTCGCCGTTCACTTCCAACGGAGCAGTTACAGACATTTGTGCGTCTATGTCTACCCGCATATAGGGATTTTCATTTTCTCCATATACGTGTTTCGACGATGCATCGGCATAGTCATCGCTACAGGCGGTAAAGCCCAGACAGGCGAAGCAACAAAGCACTAAGAATATATTTCGTTTCATAATCATTTTGTTTAAAGTTACGGTTATTTCATTCTTAAACTGATGGTCGTATAACCATTAGGGTTTAAGGCAATAGCATTTTGATAATGTGTGCCGTTTGAAGCAGAAATAGTTGTACTATAATTATAGTTATTGCTTATTTCCAATTTGCAACTGGATCCTGTGTAGTCAAAAGAAAGCATAATTAAATTGGGACTCAACATCATCGTAGGGTTGCAAGTTATACTGCTTGCTCCAGAAGTAGATATCGTACCTGAAGTAGGAGATGTCAATCTGACTGTTCCCGATTTTCCGCTCCCGGCTGAGTTCGTAATCACTATACTGACCGTGTGCGAATTGGCTTGCTCGGTAACTTGTACGTTTGTTTGATTGGTCATCTCTTGTGCTGTAAGGCTGCAAATGCTCATCAAAGCACATAAAAAGAAATATTGAATGCGTTTCATAATGTTTGTCTTTTTAGTGTTGTTTATTTATTAACCTCCGTATCCCGGATTCTGTTTCAGGTTGATATTACCGTCCAAGAATGTCTTGTGTATCGGGAAAATGTCACAGTGGTTGTCTGTGGGGTCAGTTACGGCATCTTTGCAGAACCACGATTTTCCGTTGAATACATTCTGTCCGTTGGTCATGCGGAAACGGATTAAGTCTTGACGACGGTGGTGTTCCGCTACAAATTCCCATGCCAAGTCGTCCAGCAAGCCGCCTAAAATGATGTCGTCACCACCTTCTTCGGTGATAATCCAGTTGTCCGGTTCATCCTGCTTGGCGGTATTTTCTCTATGTCCGTATTGGTAAACACTGCCACCTTTCAGCTGGGCAACGGTGCGTGTGGCTTTTTCAGGGTTGTCTCTGAAAGCACGCTGGCGCACTTGCGTCACCAGATCGGCTGCATCTTGTTCTGTTTCGCCATTATAACCTCCCAAGCGCAACAAGCATTCGGCTTTCATCATCAATACATCTGCATAGCGGAAGAAAGGAACGTCATCGTAAGATGTACCCCAGTCGCCTTCCAAGATTTCGTATTTCACCAATCGGTAACCTTCCATCGGATAGCATCCGGGATTGTCCGTACTGCGTATTTCGTAGGTATAGTTCAACGGCTGTCCGTCTACATAGATGGTTTGCCCGTTCATGTCTTTTTGTATACCGCCAATCCAGCAGTCTTCGAAACGTGTATCGTCTTCATCGTACGTATCAAGAAATTGGGGAATGGCTGCACTTCCGCCTGTTGCCCATCCGGTGAATCCCCATGTAGCACGTCCGGCTTCGTTCATCCATTTGTTGGCATAATAGTTACCGCCAGCATAGAGGTATTCGAACGGGATGCCGAAGATGATTTCCGGCGAAGTGGAGATGTCTTCCCTGAAGTTGTCCGAATAGTTAGGAGCCAACGAGAATTTACCCGAATTGATGATAACATTCAATTCATCGATGCACCGTTGGTAATACGAATTGTCCGAGTGGTCGTTGAACCATGCGTTGTGATTCAGGTACATTTTAGCAAGAATCATGTGTACGGTGTAATTGTTGATTTGTCCCATTTCCACCTCGTCACCGCATTGGTCTTTTATATCCTCCAGTTCGCTGATGAGAAAGTCCCATGTCTCTTGCGGAGTAGCTTGCGAAGGCTGCCATCCGTCCGGATGTTCGTAAGTAGTGTCCAACGGGATGTTGCGGAACAAGTCGAACAAGATGTAATAGTACAGGGCACGGTAGGCACGGAGTTGCGCAACCGATTCCGGTACTGCTTGTACAGCTTCGTCTGCCAGCAATTTGTTGCAGGTATTGATGCCTGTATAGGCATTTTGCCATTCTGTCCACAAGTGGTCTATTTGCGAGTGGAAATTGTGTTCGTGCATGGCGATATACAAGTCGCCCCATCCGACTCCGATACGCAAAGGTGTCAACCATAGATCGGATGTCTCGTCCATGACATCTGCATATCCGTTCCAGCCCCAATAAACGTCACGTAGGGCTGAATATACAGGTGCGAACATTGCTTGTGCATCTTCTTCGGTAAATTCGTATTTTTCCGATGCGATTTCACTGTATATGGTTTCGCTCAAATCGGTACAACTGCCCATAGCGAGCATGCCTGCACCCATAGCCGAGCAAAGTATGGATTTATATAAATTCAGTTTCATAATTCCTCAAATTTAGAATGTTAAGTTAACGCCAAAAGTAAATGAGCGGATAGAGGGATATTTGTCGCGGTAGTCGATGCCTGCATAGGTAGGATACGGATTGGACAATTCCGGATCCAGACCAGAGTAACCGGTGATGCAGAATAGGTTGTCGCCCGACAGGTAAGCACGCGCTCCCTTTATCCATTTGTTGGTAGACTTAATCGGGAAAGTGTAGCCGATGGTCAGATTGGACAGTTTCAGGTAATTGCCGTTCTCCAAATAGTAGCTTACAAAAGTTTGCGGTTGTGAAGAAGACAGGGTGTACTGACCTCCGTAAGGAGCTACTTCTACCGATTTCAACCGGTTGTAGGCGATTGAGTTGTTTTCGTAGAAAGCACGAGGCTCGTTCAATATCTTAAAGCCCAACTGGCTGGTGAACTGCATGCTCAGGTCCCAACCTTTGTAAGACAGGTTGTTGGTCCATCCCAAAGTGACTTTGGGCAGGCCGTTGCCCAAATACTGACGGTACTCATCGTTTTTCAATTGGTCGTTCGAAAATTCCACCACTTCTCCGTCCGGCTTTTCAATCAGGAACAAACCATTTTCGGAAACGCCAACAGATTTCAGACCATAGAACTCACCCAATGGACGTCCTTCTTCCATGCGGTGTGTACTGATGCTGATAGGTTCACCTAATCCTCCTGCATCCAGGAAGCTTTCTGATTCATACAAGTCATTGGATAAGCTCAAAAGCTTATTCTTGTTGGAAGCAATGGTGACCACTGTTTTCCATTCGAAATCCTTGGTGCGCACAGGTACGGCATTGATGGCAACTTCCACACCCCAGTTGCGGACTGAACCGGCATTAGCCATTGTTGTATTATACAAATTTGGAGGGGTCGGTACGGTATAGTCGAACAGCAAATCAGTAGTCTTTTTGTTATAGAAATCGATAGAACCGCCTAACCGGTCATTGAATAAACTCCAGTCCAAGCCTACATTGAATTCTGTAGACTTCTCCCATCTCAAATCGGGATTCGGATTAGACGATACACTCAGTCCCGGTAACCATGTACCGTTGCTGTAATAATAAGAACTGCCGTATGTATACTTAGTCAATGAAATATAAGGGTCGTTCGGAATAACACCGGTAATACCGAAACCGGCACGCAGTTTCAGAGTGTTTACCCATTTCACATCTTTCATAAACGCTTCGTTGCTGATGGTCCATCCCAAAGAAGCCGATGGGAAGGTACCCCACTTGTTGTTTTCACCAAACTTGGAAGAACCTTCGCGACGTACACTGACCAAGATGTTGTAGCGGTTGTCGTAGGCATAGCTGACACGAGCAAAGAAACCTATCAACGTATTCTCGTTCTTCTCGCTGCCCATACCTGCCTTGCCTTCTTTCAGTGCCTGACCGATTCCCAAGTTGTTGTAGGTGAAAAATTCGGAAGGGAAATCGTAGTTGTTGGCATAGTTGCGGTTGTAGGTATAATACTGGTAACTGTAACCCACCAAGGCGTTCATACGGTGCTTGCCGATATTCAGGTCATACTTCGACGTGATTTCCAAGTTGTCCGTACGGGTTTCGTCATTGGTGTGGTAGGCATAACCGTTCCAGTCATTCAGTTGGTTACTATAATAGGTAGCCGTGTTATACCCTTCGTCGTGTGCATGGAAGCGGCTCGTTGCCAGCATCAAGTTGGTCTGCCAGCCCTTGATGGGTTCGAAGGTGACGTTACCTGTGGCACGGGTTTCCGAATAAGTATAGTCGCCCAAGCGTTCTTCCAGCATGGCTACCGGGTTGTAATAATAGTTGATGCCGAAGTTTTCGTTGTATGTACCGTCCTCGTTGTAGATAGGAGCAGTCGGGTTACGGGCAATTGCCTGACGGTAGATGTTCGATTGGTCGGTAGCTGTAGCGTTGGTCGCGCTGTTCTTGTGCCACTTCTGCACCATGTTCAGGTTGACACGCAACATATCGTTCAGGAACCAGTGGGATACATCGAAGCGCATACGCATGTCTTCGCCGAATGTGTTCATGATGACACCGTCTTCCTTGCGGTAGGTGAAGTCGGCAGAGTAGGTGGTCTTTTCGGTACCGCCCGTGATGCTGATGTTGTGGTTGTGCGTAAAGCCCGTGCGGCTGATGGCATCCAACCAGTCGGTATCATACCCTTGGTCGGTGAAGTTGGTCTTTCCGGCACGTACGTCGGCTGCGGTCATGAAGTCCAGCTTCTTGCCGAATTGCGAAGCCGATACGTATCCCGAATAGTTGACCGTGGCATGTTCGCCCCGGCGTCCGGTCTTGGTTGTAATGATGATGACGCCGTTGGCACCACGGGTTCCGTAGATGGCGGCAGCCGAGGCATCTTTCAATACATCGATGGAAGCGATGTTTTCGGGAGCTACAGTCGTGAGGTCGCCTTCTACGCCGTCAATCAAGACCAGCGGAGTGGTGCTACCGTTTACCGAGATGACACCACGCAGACGGATGGTAGAAGTAGAGTTCGGGTCACCGCTGCCCTTGGCAATCGACAATCCGGCTACTTTACCTTTAATCAAGTCGGCAGCGTCGCCCACCTTACCTACGGTGAAGTCTTCTGCCTTGACCGAAGAAATGGCGCTGGTCACATCGCCCTTGCGCTGCGTACCGTAACCGATGACTACCACTTCGTCCATCACTTCGGAGTTTTCGTGCAGCGTGATGCGTTGTCCTGCCTGGACATCGCTTGCCTTAATCTCTAATGTCTTGTAGCCGATGTAGCTGATGACGAGGGTTGCCCCCGGTGCTACTTTCAGCGTAAACTTACCGTCCATGTCGGTCACCGTACCGTTGTTGGCGGTACCTTTCTCGATGACATTGGCACCGATAATGGTTTCACCGTTCGAGTCTACTATCTGTCCGGTCACAGTACGAGTCTGCTGGACAGCCATCATAGTGGATTCTGCATTGCCCGGTGCTGCATAGACTGCCAGAGGCAAGCCTGCAGAGAGCATGGCACACGCAGCCACTTTCACCATTGCGCGACTAAATAACACGCGGTCTGAATGTGTATCCATTTTGTCTGTATTTAAAGGTTAATAATTAGTTAATAATTAACAGTGAACAATGAATAACGGGATTGCTGTTCTTTGCTCCTATTAATTGTCCACTGTTAATTGTTAATTGTTCATTGTCAACTATTCATTATTAATTATTCACTATTAACTATTTACTGCTGTCAATTTACTTTCCACTCTATCACTCCTCCCGACGCTCCTTTTTGCAGCTGTGCCACAATCATCAGGTCGGTGGTTTTCACGGGACGGAAGTCGAGGTGGTTGTAGCGGTCCTTATCGGTGGTGTAGGGGCTTTGTGCTTCCACTTCCTTCCATTGGTTGCCCTGTTTGTAGTAGAGCTTCCACGAGGCGGGCGTACGGAAGTTTCCGTCGTAGTGGTCGAAATCCAGCCAGTACACGTCTACGGATTTTACTTCGGTGGGCTGACTGAAGCGGTAGCACACATTCTCTTTCGAGCCTTGACGCAGCCACCAGTAGTGGTAGGGCTTGGAAGTGTCGCTCGAGCGTTTCGGTTCCCACTGGTCATTGTAGCCCCATGCCCACTGCAGGTTGCTTGTAGCTGCGGGCACATCGGTGGTAGCTTGGGTGGGAAGCGAGTACATCTGTGCCTTGCTGGCGATGGTAGGTTCGGGAGTAGGCGTAGCGTATTCCTTGGCTTCGGGTACCCATACTTCCATCTGGTCGGCACCGCGGTTGTTCCAGGTAGAGTAGGGGATGGCACGGAAGGTGAGGTCTTTCACCGAGCTGTCGCGTTCCACTTCTCCGGCTGCTCCGCTCAACACCATTACACCATTCAGCAGCCGGGCGTCGAAGGCAGCGTCAATCTTCGTGTCGGGAGCGATGAACTTGTTGAACACGGTGCTGTCGGGCTGGTCTTTGCCTTCCAGACAGAACACAATCGGTCCGCGTTCCATAGCCAGCATGCCGCGGTCTACTTCTACCGAGTCGTTAGCCTGAATGCGGCGTACGTCCATCGGCATGTCCAGTTCGATGACATCGCCTGCCTTCCAGGTGCGGACAATGGTCTCGTAGCCGTCGCCTTCGGCTGCACGTACCGACGAGCCGTTGACCTTCAGCGTATATTTCTTGGGCGCATCGGTATAGGCATAGAGGTCGGATGCCACCGGCGCACTCTTCAGCCAGCTGGGGATACGCAGGCGGATGGCAAACTCTTCTTCCTTATCGGGAGTGACGGTGATGGCTACCTTGCCGTTCCACGGATAACCGGTGGTCTGCTCCAGGGTAACCCGGGTGCTGTCGGCAAGCTGCATGTCGGCTTTACCTTGTATATACAGGTTGACGTAGATGTCGTTCTGCTGGGTAGCATACGCATAGTTGGGCACCGAAGCAATGAAGCGGGTCACGTTGCCCGGACAACAAGCGCATCCGAACCAGCGCTGGCGCTCGTGCTGCCCCATCGACTCCAGCGGATTGTCGTAGAAGAACTTGTCTCCGCTGAGCGATACGCCCGAAATCACTCCGTTATATAAAGCACGTTCCAGCACGTCGATGTATTTCGATTCGCCGGTGGCAAGGAACATGCGGTAGTTCCAATACACATTGGCAATGGAAGCGCAGGTCTCGCAATAGGCGGTATGATTCTGCAGTTCGTAGTTGGGACCGAAGCCTTCGCCTTGTGCACGCGAGCCCATGCCGCCGGTGATATAGAGCTTCTTGCTCACCAGGTTGTCCCACAGGCGGGTCAAGGCATGGAAGTATGCCGTGTCATTCGTCAGGGCTGCCACATCGGCTACACCCGAGTAGAGGTATCCGGCACGTACGGCATGGCCTACGATTTCATCCTGCTGCAGGATGGGCTTGTGGTCTTGGCTGTATTCGCTCAGCTTGTGTCCGTCGGTGCCGCGTCCGGTCTCTTCGACGAAGTATTTCGCCATATCGAGGTATTTTTGGTCGCCTGTCACCTTATATAATTTACACAACGCCATTTCTACAATGGGGTGGCCGCTGGGACGGTGTATCTGTCCTTCGTTCGGACCGAAGGTTTTGCAAACGAGGTCGGCATTCTTGATGGCTACATCGAGGAAGGTACGCTTGCCGGTAGCACGGTAATGGGCAATGGCAGCCTCGTACATGTGGCCGCTGTTATAAAGCTCGTGGCTGTTGATTTTCTCCCATTTCGAGCGTCCCCACCATCCCGACAGGCGGTAACACTTGTTGGTGACGCAGGTAGTAAGGTATCCGTCCGGCTCTTGTGCGGCAGCGATGATGTTGATGACGCTGTCCAGGTAATGGTCCAGTTTCGGGTCATACTTGGCGGCAAGCGAATACGAAGCCCCTTCGATGACCTTATACGGGTCGGTATCATCGAACGAGAAATCGCCCCGATGCTCGCCTTTCTTCAGCCCGGCGGCAATGGCAAAGTTGTCGAAGCGTCCGTTCTTCTCACATTCTTTAAAAGCTGAAGGGATAGAAACCGTACGGTTCGTCTCAATACGCGGCAACCAAAAGCTATCGCTCAGGTGTACTTGGGTGAACGGCACTTCCTGGATAGGAGCATCCGGTTGGGTATAAGTGGGCTGGCTGCATGAAGCGGTGCCCAACACCACAAGTCCGCTCATCAGAATAGACAGGTAGTTCTTCATAGAAATAGTTTTGTTTTATTTTAATTTCACTTTCTGCAAATGTAGCACATATCTTCATTCCCGGATAAAACGATAGTCTATACTTATAGGAAAATAGTCGCAAGCGGATGAGAAAAAAAACGCTCCAAAAAGGCTATACACCCGATGTTTAGACGATTTTTCTATCTCAATAGACGATTTTTCTACTCTTTTTAGTTGAACACAGAGACACAGAGGCACAGAGAAATAAATTATTTAATCTGCGAAAATCTGCGTGAATCTGCGTTTCAAATAAAATCGAACGCAGAGACGCTGAGACGCGGAGTTTTTTATTTTTGAGAGAGCAAAGCACACAGAGAGTTTTTTTATTAGTTGAACACAGAGACACGGAGACACAGAGAAATTAAGAGATATAAATTGTTCAATCTGTGTAATCGGTGGTGAAAATAATAATCTGCGTAATCAATAATGAAAAAAATCTGTGTAATCTGTGGTGAAAATACAGTCCTCGCTCAGTGCTTATAAGCCAGGACTGCAGTCCTTGCCTAGGTAGGACTGCAATCCCAGCCTGCTGCGAACCCAGTCCTGATTAGGCAGGTCAACCGGAGCAACTAGCTGCATGCGGAAAGGCAGCTAGTTGCCTTTGCCGGTGCAGTTATCTTCCTCTTTGTATGCACAAACGTTAATATACCCAAAATACTTTCCCCGTATTTAAACGTTGAAGCCTTATCAGGCTCTAATGACAAGGAAACGTTAACTGGATGTCTGCATACAGCCCATGATGTATATTGGCGCATTGCAGGTATCCGCAATTTTAATTTATTAGTGGTTAGTAGTATGAAAAACAACAAGAAACACATGCTATGGGTGATGGGGCTCATGGCAGCATCTTTTTCGCAGGCAGAGGACCTGAAGTTGAACGACAGCTGTTATTTCGAAAGGCAAGGGGTCAATGTCCTGGTATTCAGCAACAGTTTTAATGGTGGATTTAATGACGAGAAGAATTCGGGTATTGAGATTATCCAACATGGCATCCGTGCCATCCAGGGCGGTGCCGTGCGGCTGAACAATACACCTGAGCAATGGGACCTGGTACCCAAGATGACCTACCGGAAGGTAGACCGTGAGAAAGAGAGCATAGAGGTAGGGTTGCGGTATGACGATTATGATTTCGACAGCCGCCTTGTGGTAACGGCGAAAGGAGAGGCTGTGGAAATAGCCGTGTGGCTGGACAAGCCTGTGCCGGAGGAATTGGCAGGCAATGCGGGACTGAATCTGGAGTTTCTTCCTTCCAGGTATTGGCTGAAGACTTTTACGATGGACGGCAGGTTGAACCGTTTTCCGCGTTATGCCAGCAGCCAGACCGTTACACGGTCTAATAAGGAAAAGCCGCGTCAGTTTAAAGGATTCAAGACGTATGACGACCGAGGCACGGGACGTTTTGTCGATCCGCTTCCGCTGGAGACAGGACACCGCATTACGATGGCAATGGATGACCCGGAACGGATGGTCAGCGTGTGGAGTGACGATGCCGAGCTGAAACTGTACGACGGGCGTATGCTGGCACAGAACGGCTGGTTTGTGCTGCGCAGCGTGTTGCCTCAAGGCAAGACAGGAAAGGTGGTGAGCTGGACGGTAGAACCTCATGCCGTGGAGGGTTGGATAAGAAAACCCAATATCGGATTCTGCCAAGTGGGCTACACCCCCGACCAGCCCAAGGTGAGCGTGATAGAACTGGACAAGCACGATACGCCCCAAGCGACCGCTGCCTTGATGCGTATCCACGAAGACGGAACAGTCTCGAAAGCATACGAGGGAAAGATTGACGCCTGGGGACCTTATTATAAATACAATTACGTAAAGTTCGATTTCTCGGAAGTAAAGGAGCCGGGCATTTATTACATCCAGTATGACACGGTGAAGACGAATAATTTCCTGATTGACCCGCATGTGTACGACAAGATAACCGATGCTACTACGGATGTGTGGGTGCCTATTCACATGAACCACATGTTTGTGAACGAGGGTTACCGCGTATGGCATGGAGAGCCTTTCAAGGAAGGCTACCTGCAGGCTCCTCCCAGCGACCATTTCGACCTGCATTATCAGGGAGCTGAGACTGATACGAAATACAAGCCTTTGGAACTGATTCCGGGATTGAACGTAGGAGGTTATTTCGATGCCGGCGATTTTGATATCGAGACTGGAGCCAATATCAACGTGGTAGAGAACCTGACACGGGCATGGGAGCTTTTCAAACCTTTGCGCGATGAAACTTTTGTCAGCGAGAAGCAGCGCTATGTCGACCTGCATCGTCCGGACGGAACGCCCGACATCTTGCAATATATCGAGCATGGTACATTGAATCTGGTGGCTCAGGCAGAGCAGATAGGTCACATGGCTTCTACCTTGTCCAACTCGGTGCTTGATAATTACCATCACTTGGGGGATGCCGCTTCCATTACCGACGGACTGCACTACGACCCGTCGCTCAAGCCTTACGAAGTGTCGGCAGATGGAAAACGAAGCGGGACGCCTGACGACATGTGGGCATTTACGACCCGCAATCCTCGCCTCGATATGCGTGCCGCCACCATGTTTGCAGCGGCTGCCCATGCGCTGGAAGGCTATAACGACAGTCTGGCAGCACGGGCATTGAAGCAGTCGAAACGGCTGATGAAGGAAGCCGAAGCACTTTTGAGCCAGCGTGATGAGGCTAAAGAGCAGAACAGCCGCCGCGGTATGGTGGGCGTGGCTGCTACCAACCTGCAGCTTTATGCCGCCACGCAGGAAGAAGGCTATCTGGATGTATTCAAAAAAGAAATCTGGAACGAGCTGGATAGAAGTCTGGTCTTTACGATGCAGACCGCACTGGATGCCATCCCGTATATGGACGAGGATTACCGCAAACAGCTTCGTCCGTATGTGGAGAAGTATGGGCAGTACATTCTGGACTTCGACCGGGAGAATCCTTACGGTGTGCCTATCGGTACGGGGAACTGGGCAGGCATCGGTCCGTTGCTCAGCTTCGGGACTACAGTCTGCTTTGCACATCTTTATTATCCCGATATCGTCATGAAGGATGAGGTATATCGGACAGCCAACTGGCTTTTCGGATGTCATCCGTATCATAACTATTCGTTTGTGGCAGCCGTAGGGGCAGCTCGTCCCAAACAGGTGTTCTATGGCAATAACCGTGCTGATTTCTCGTTCATACCGGGCAATGTGGCTCCGGGAGTGCTTTTCCGTAAGCCTGACCATTTTGAAAACTTTGATGATTGGCCTTTCCTGTGGGGACAGAATGAGGGGACGATTGCCGGCAATACGCAATACATTATCTTCGGCTCTGCTTTCAAGCATATCGTAGGAGATTAATGGTTTTTAAGGGGACTAGGTTTTGTGATTAGGAGTTAAAGCCAATAGCTTTCTTTTTTAGGAGTTAAGTAGTTAAGAAGTTAAGAAGTTAAGCCAATACTTCTGTTTTTTAGAAGTTAGAGGAGTTAAAGAAGTTATCACTCCGCTTTGCTCCGTTAGAAGTTAAAGTCAATACTTCTGCTGATGTATCTAAAACCTAGTTCCCTAGTTCCTAGTCCCCTAAAACAAAAACCTTGTCAACTCGTCAACTGATACCTTGTCAACTATTAAATTCCTAATCAAAATATTACCATCGATTAGTTTCTTTTGGATTATTTTTTGTATCTTGCAGCGCTATTGTATAATTATGCTTATGAGTATGCGGAAAGTCTTCTGCCTGATAGCATTGTGCTGTGTGTGCGCGTTGCGGGGAGCAAACAATATCTTTCCTATTTTGTTTCAGTTCAGGCATTACAATATCGAAAACGGAATGTCGTCGAACGTGGTTAACGACATTCTGCAAGACCGTAAAGGCTATATCTGGATCGGGACAGACAACGGATTGAACTGTTTCGACGGAATCGGGTTTACTTTTTATCAGAAAGGAAATCCGTCTTATCCCGAACTGGCTACCAATACAGTTTCTGCCTTGTGTGAAGCTCCCGATAACTGTTTGTGGCTGGGTACCAACCGGGGTGTCTATATATATAATAAGGAGAGAAACCGGATTACGGCTTTCGATACTCAGACGACAGACGGTGTGTCCATTCATTCGTTGGTGAGAAAGATTATTTGCGATGCGACAGGCAAGATATGGATAGCAACCAGAGGGCAAGGTGTTTTTAGTTATGCGCCGGATGAGAAGCGATTGGTGAATTATCCGATAACGGACAGCGGGAACTATATTTATGCTTTACTGTGCGACGGGAAAAACCGGGTATGGGCAGCGGCAGAGAACAGGCTTTACCGGTGGAGCAGGGAAGAGGAACATTTCGAAGCCTTTCCGGTGAAAGACAATGTAGAGGCTATCCGCTCGATGGCTTTGTGGGAGGACGAAGACGGTTATGTCTGGATGGGTACATGGGGGCAAGGTGTCTGGTGCATCGACCCGCATACCGGAGAGACAAGGAAATACCTGGTGCCCGGTTCGGGTAAAGGAGTGGGGCATATTCACTCCATTCATGCTTATTCATCGGATATCCTGCTGATAGGCTCGGATGACGGACTGGCGCTCTTGAGCCGCAGCACGGGGCAAAGCCGCATCTATCCTTATTATGGCGAAGAGAACAAGGCTCTGTCGGACAAATTCATTTATCCCATTCTGAAAGACCGTGAAGGAGGTATCTGGATAGGGACATTCTATAACGGACTGAATTACCTGCCGCCGTATAGCGGACAGTTTGAAGGCTATTCGCCTCATACGGGCGATAAGTTGTTTGAAGGCACCATCGTGAGCCGCTTTTGTGAAGACGAAAAGGGGAATGTATGGGTAGCTTCGGATGACGGGGGCTTGAGTTGCTTTGTTCCCGCTTTACGCCGCTTTGTGGATTATCCCGGAAGGATAATGCTGAAGGACGACAATATCCATGCCTTGTGCCTGGACGGGGATAACCTGTGGATAGGCACGTACGGGAAAAACCTGCGTATCCTGAATCTGAAAACCGGTGCCATCAAGGATTACCGGGAAAAAGAACCGGAAGGCATCAGCATTTATTCAATCTTTAAAGACCCTGACGGAACTATTTGGACCGGCTCGATGACGGCGGTATGCAGGTACGACCGTGAGACCGACCGGCTGGTACATCTCAAGGATGTAAAGTCGCTGGTGATTGACATAAATATGGATTCGGAAGGAAACCTTTGGGTAGCCACTCAGGGAGACGGTCTGTACCGCTATCGGCCTGATAAGGATGAATGGAAGGCATACGGCGGAGCAGAAGGCATCCCCGATCCACAGGTGAATTACCTGTTTGTAGACAAGCAAGACCGGCTGTGGGCAGCAACAGGCGGAGGGCTTTGCCTATACCGGAAAGAGGACGACCGTTTCGTGCTGCAGCCGTTGGACATTCCGAATGATTGCATCAATGCCATCTTGGAAGGAGACGACTGCATGTGGCTTACTACGGGAAAAGGTCTGGTAAAATATATGCCGGAACTGGGAACTGCCCAAGTCTTTACCCGTAGCGACGGACTGCAGAGCGAAGCGTTTCTGCCGGCTTCTGCATGGAAGACAAAGCAAGGATACATCTACATCGGCAGTACAAATGGCTTCAATCGTTTTCATCCACGTGAATTGAAGCTGAATACCTTGCGGCCGGAAGTCGTAGTGACAGGGCTGGATATATTCAACCGACCTATTGCCACTGGCGAAGAAGGTATTTTGCCGGTGTCTATTGATTGCATGGACGAGCTTCACTTGTCGTATAAGGATAATGTCATCACCTTGAAGTTTGCAGCCCTAAGTTACTGCACGCCTCAAAAGAACCAGTATGCCTATATGCTGGAAAACTTTGACAAAGACTGGAACTACGTGGGGTTGCAAAACAATGCCACTTATACCAATTTGCCTGCTGGCACTTATACATTCCGGGTAAAGGCTTCGAACAATGACAATGTGTGGAACGAGGAAGGGACTTCGCTGCGTATCGTTATTCATCCGCCATTTTATCTTTCGATACCTTTCAAGATTGCTTACCTCTTTTTGTCCTTACTGGCACTCTTCTTGTTGATTCGTTATGTAGGGATGCGCAGCGAAAAGAAACACGCCAAGGTAATTGACGAACTGAATGTGCGTAAAGAGAAAGAGATGCACGAGGCGAAAATCCAGTTCTTTACGATGATTGCCCACGAAATCCGTACGCCGGTATCGCTTATCATCGGTCCGCTGGAAAAAGTCATGAAGTCTACTCCCAACTTGCCGGAAGATGTACGGAACGATTTGCAGATTATCGACCGGAACAGCCAGCGCTTGTTGTATCTGGTCAATCAATTGCTGGATTTCCGTAAAGTGGAGCAGAATGAAATGAAGATGCATTTTGTCTCGCAAAACATCAAAGAACTGATGCAGGCTGTGTGTGAACGCTTCCAGCCTTCGCTGGCGCAACGGGGCATTGTCTTGACGGAAGTATATCCCAAAGACGATTTCCGGGCAGACGTAGACCGGGAAGCGGCGACTAAAGTGCTGAGCAACCTGATGACCAATGCCAATAAATATACGCGTGACGAGGTGAAAATGGAGTTTGCCTTGCAGGAGCACACGTTCTCCATTATTGTCTCTGATAACGGGAAAGGTATGAACCCCAACGAATTGCAATACATCTTCAAGCCTTTCTATCAGGCACAAGACAACAAGCCGGGCACAGGTATCGGACTGAGCATTGTGAAGGGTATCGTAGAGGCTCATCACGGATTTGTGGAAGTGAAGTCGGAGCCGGGTAAGGGTTCTTCATTCTGTGTCACTTTCCCTATCCGTCAGGAGAAGGTGGAAACGGTAGAGGTCTCGGATAAGCAGTCGTGCGTGCCGAAAGACATTCTTCTGGTAGAGCAAGTGCCCGACATGATGAACAAGAAACAGCCTGTTATCTTGATTGCTGAAGATAACGAAGACATGGCTCATTTCCTGTCGGACAGCTTCGGTACAGCGTATACGGTAATCATAGCCAATGATGGGGTAGAAGCGTTGCAACGGTTAAAGGAACAGGATGTGTCTCTTATTATCAGCGACTGGATGATGCCTAATATGGATGGCGTAGAGCTGTGTAAGCACGTGCGGAACGAGCAACTGACAAGTCATATTCCGTTTATCCTGCTTACGGCAAAAACCGATAATGCTTCGAAAGTGGCAGGAATGAATTGCGGGGCAGACGCTTATATAGAGAAACCTTTCTCGTTGGAATATCTGGAAGCTTGTGTGAAGAACCTGTTGGAATTGCGCCAGCAGCTGCAACAGAAATTCTCGCAAATGCCGGTAGTGCCTATCAGCACGATAGCCGGGAATAAGGCAGATGAAGACTTCCTCAACAAGCTGAACAAACTGATAGAAGACAATTTCGACAATCCGGATTTATCGGTTGACTTTCTTGCCGAGAAATTGTGCATTAGCCGTTCGGGTCTGTTTGCCAAGATTAAAGGCATTGCCAACGTGACTCCCAATGAAATGATACAGCTGGTGCGCCTGAAGAAAGCCGCTTTGCTTTTGCAGGAAAAGAAATACCACATCAGCGAAGTGAGCTATATGGTAGGCTTTAACAACCCGTCCTATTTCAGCAAGTGTTTCCAGAAACAGTTCGGCATGACGCCGGGTAAGTTTGTAGCGGGAATTTAAGTTGACAAGGTATCAGTTGACAAGTTGACAAGGTCTTTTGTTTTAGGTGACTAGGAACTAGGTTTTAGATACATCAGCAGAAGTATTGACTTTAACTTCTAACGGAGCAAAGCGGAGTGATAACTTCTTTAACTCCTCTAGCTTCTAAAAAGCAGAAGTATTGGCTTAACTCCTTAACTTCTTAACTCCTTAACTCCTAAAAAGCAAAACTATTAAACTTTAACTCCTCTAACTTCTCTAACTTCTTTAACTCCTTTAAAAGCACTCATTTCGCTGTCGCTTCTGTCAGCATCCGTTCCAGTTCTTCGGCAGTAAGGCGCAAGTGGAACTCGCCTTGGTAGGCGATGGAGATGCCTCCGGTTTCTTCCGATACGATGATAGCCATGGCATCGGTTTCCTGTGAGATACCGAGTGCGGCACGGTGGCGAAGTCCGAGCTCTTTGGGGATGTTCAGGTTATGAGATACAGGCAGGATGCAGCCGGCTGCTTCGATGCGCTTGTGGCTGATAATCATGGCACCGTCGTGCAAGGGACTGTTCTTGAAGAAGATATTCTCTATCAGCCGCTGGTTGATATTGGCATCGATGATGTCACCTGTACGGGCAATGTCATCCAATGGAAAGTCGCGTTCCATGACAATGAGTGCACCCACTTTCCCTTTGCTCATGTTGAGGCAAGCCATGACGATGGGCATGATGTCTTCCTTGCTCCCGTCGTTTTTCTGTTTTCCCTTGAAGAAACGCAATAAGGTACTGGTGCTGTGACGCGAGCCAAGCGAAAGCAGGAAATGGCGGATTTCATCTTGAAACAGGACTATGATGGCGATTACACCTACACTGACCAGCTTGTCGAAGATAGAGCCAAGCAGCCGCATCTGTAACACTTGCGAAACAATGACCCATATCACGATGAATACCAGAATGCCGGTAAACACGTTGATGGAACCCGATGATTTCATCAGTTTGTAGGTCTTGTACAGCAGGAAGGCTACAAGCAGGATGTCGATAATATCCTTGATGGTAAGTATGGTAAAACTGAAAGGCATGGCAGTAGGACAGTTATTGTTGGCAAATGGAAGTTGGCTGGCGCAGGGCTGTAACGATTTTAACCGCTTCGACAGCAGCTTTTACATCGTGTACACGCAGGATATCGGCACCTTTCATCAAGGCAATGGTATTGACGGCTGTGGTGCCGTTGAGCGCATCTTCCGGACCTCCACCCAGCAATTTGTAAATCATTGATTTGCGCGATACACCTACCAGCAGCGGCAGTCCGAAGATGCTGAACTCTTCCAGTTGGTTGAGTAAAGCATAATTGTGTTCCAATGTCTTTCCGAATCCGAAGCCGGGATCGAGGATGATGTCTTTCACTCCTAAATCGCGCAGACGTTGCACTTTCTCGGAAAAATAGTATATCACTTCTTTGGCTACATTATCGTAGTGAGGATGTTGCTGCATGGTTTGCGGCGTTCCTTGCATGTGCATAATAATATAAGGTATGCCCAGCTGTGCAACGGTAGGAAACATGGCGGCATCCATCGTACCTGCAGCGATATCGTTGATAAAGGCTGCACCGTATTCTTCCACACACATCTTTGCCACGTCGGCACGGAATGTATCTACGGAAATCGCTGCATCCGGGCATTCACGTCGGATGATGGAAAGACCGTAGCGCAAGCGTTCCATCTCTTCTTCAGCACTGACATCTTGTGCATTCGGGCGTGAAGAGTAAGCGCCGATATCAATAATGCCTCCGCCTTCGCTTATAATCTGGTGCACACGTTCGGCTATTTCCCTTTCACTCTGCTTGCGGCTTCCGGCAAAAAAAGAATCAGGCGTTACGTTCAGGATGCCCATCACCACCGGATGCGACAAGTCCATCAGTTGTCCGTTTACGTTTATCTGGGTCTTGATATTATTATTCATTTCAGCTCTGTCTAATGCAGTGCAAATGTACGCACAATAATTTGGATTTTATGTGGGTAGGAGAGGATTTTTTTATTGATGATTGACAAGAGAACACATAAAAAACAAATGGCAGACAAGAATTTGTCCTGCCTGCCATTCGTTCATAAATTATTTATCTTACACTTTAGGGTAAAGTGTTTGACCAATCATTTTGTTCAACTCCGAATCCGGCATTGATTTCAGCTGCTGGAATCGGGAATATCAAATCAGATATTTTATAATTGGTGTAAGTAAATGCTACATTCGGTGCCTGAATAGCATATACATCTGCAGCTTCATCCCAACGACGTAAATCGTACAGACGTAATCCTTCTTGGAACAATTCACGTGCACGCTCATCTTTAATGAAAGCCATAACTTCGTCGGCTGTTGCAGGCAGGTCATCTACCGAAGTAATGTCTGCATTTCGCTTGGCTACGGTCAGCAATGAATTACGTGCGCTGTTTACATCTCCTGTTTTTGCATCCGATTCAGCCATTATCAAGTACATTTCAGGTGCATTCACCAGATAATGAGTTGCATAAGCTGCATTTCCGCTGGAGTGCTGTGAGAATTTTCCTCCGGTAAATACAGGAACTGTTTCTGTCGATGTAGCATCCCAATTGAAGATAGAAGTACGGCAGTCGTTTGCATCATACAGGGCCAACAATTTAGGGCTCGGACTGAAATTGTAGGTAGACCACAGTGTACCGGATGAATTGGCAGACCAGTTATCAGTAGCCGTAATGGCAAGCGACAACATACTTTCCGTATTAGAGGTGTTCCCACTATACAAAGCCGCATAAGCAGTAGCATCGTATGTCAATGTTGTAATGCCTTTTTCGTTCAAAGCCTGCTGAGCATATTGTTTGGCTTCGCTCCAATTTTCCAAATATAAATTGGTACGTGCCAATAATCCATAAACGGCTGCTTTGTTGAAATACAAAATAGAACCGCGGTCTCCGCCAGCTGCATCAAAGTGTGTAAGTGCATTGTTGAAGTCTGACAAAATAGCTTCGTAAGTTTCTCCAATGGTAGAACGGCTTACTTCTGCCAAAGCTTCAATCGGTTCTTGAGTAATAACAACGATACCCGGCTCCGAAGAGAAGTCTGTACCATTCACTTTTGCCTGATGTGCATAAATATTAACCAGCATCAGTTCTGCATAACCACGCAGAGCGTATGCTTCGGCCATGCATTGGTCCAATTGAGCTTTGTCTTCAGCTTCACTGCTTTCGTACAAAGCTTGTGCACCATTGATGACACGTGTAGCATTGTCTGCTACTTTATAACCGTAGTCCCATATAGATTCCAGATAAGTATCCGTATCGACAAACGTGTAAGTATAAATGTTATTAAAATGGTTGGTTTTACCATTCCAATAAGTGATATCGGTCGGGATGTCTCCGATGTTTACAGCATAATTTCCGGCAAAGTAATAATAGAACAGTCTGTAATAAACACCGTTCAATGCGGTTGCGATATTATTTACATTCGACAATCCGCCTTCTGCGTCAATCCCGCTGTAGTAATCAGTTTCAAGGAAACTTTCGCCACAGCTGGAAAGGCTTAATCCGAAAGTTGCTATTGCCAAAGCCTTTACTATATTTTTTTTCATAATGCGATGTCTTCTTTTTATAATTACTCTTTTTTACTGAACTTAGAATGTTAGCTGAATACCTCCGATAAACGTACAGGTGGCAGGATATTGCCAAGCAATGACACCATTGGCTGAAGTTTCGGGATTATATCCTACGAAATCACCTGCAGTGAAGGTATAGAGATTATCCACCGAGATATAAGCGCGTAATTTCTGGATGAATGCCTTGGTCGACCATTTTTGCGGCAACGTATATCCTAATGTGATATTGCTGATACGTAAATAATTTCCGCTATACAAGAAACGTGATGAGCGCTGTGTTGCATTGTTCGGGTCATTATAAATATACTGCGGATACTTGGCATCAGGATTTTCCGGTGTCCAAGAATTGAGGGCTACGTCTTCAAGCGGTGTACGGAATGACATGCCGAATCCGGTGAAAGATGCTCCCGAATCGAATACCTTTCCGCCCAGGCGGTAATTGAAGTTGATATTGAAATCAATGTCTTTCCATGTCAGGCTCGTACCGAAACCTCCCAATACCTTCGGGTCTGCATCACCTACATAACGTTTCGAAGCAGCATTATAGTCCGAAGTGGTTTCATCACCCGTCTCATTCAGATACCACAGTGGCTTACCAGTTTCACGGTCTACACCCGCATATTCTTTCATATAGAATTGGGTATATGGACGTCCTTCTTCAATAATCTGGTAAGTGTATTCCAAAGGCTCATCAGTTGACAACTTGATTACCTTATTCTTGTTCCATGTTAAGTTGGCAAAGAAATTCCAATGGAAATCTTTACGTTGCATCAAAGTCGCATTTACAGAAAATTCCACACCTCGGTTACGGATTGACCCGATGTTTTGGTATGTTTGCGCTATACCGGTTGTCATAGACAAGGGCACTTGGAACAATGCATCCGAAGTAATTGAATTATAAAAATCGAAGGTGAAGTGAACACGGTGTGCCAATGAAAGGTCGAAACCGATATCAAATTTCTTGGATACCTCCCAAGTCAATTCCGGGTTAGCAATACTTGTGGGCACCATACCTGGAACTTGATTGTAATTGTAACCGGAAGAATAGAAACCACGGGCAGCATACCAGTCAATATCCTGATTACCTACTGTACCGTATGAAGCACGAAGGGTTGCATTTGTTATTGTCTGGTTGTCTTTCAAGAAATCTTCGCTCGACAAACGCCATTTTGCACCTACCGACCAGAAGTTACCCCAACGGTTATTGGCACCGAATACGGAAGAACCGTCACGACGATACGAACCGGATACATAATATTTATCAGCATACGAATAATGTGCATCCATGAAGTAAGAAGCCAGACGAGCTTCTGCTTTATAGTATTCCGAGCCTTGGTCTGTTCCGGCTGTAGTCAGGTCGCGCATGCCATCGGCAGAGAATGGGAAATCAGATTTAGCGAAATAGTCATAATGATAACTCTTCTTCTGCATTTCCTGACCTACCATTACACTGACATTGTGTTTCTCATCGAATACATAATTCCAACCCAAGATATTATTCCATGTAATAACCGTATTCTTTGAATTGTACAATTGTCCCAAGCCGTTATAATCCATACCTTGCGGGTTATATTGCGCACTCCAATATTGATATTGGGTCTGTTCATTCAAGTTTACACCTAATGTGGTTTTTGCATAGATGCCTTTGCCGAAATCAATCTGGAGATACGGATTCAGATTGATTACCTGCAGGTTCGTTTGATTCAATTCACCTGCTGTTTCATCTGTCAAAGCCAAAGGATTATACAAGGAAATATTAGCATAATTGCCTTCCTCATCGTAGAACGGATCCATCGGGGTTTGGCTGGAAACAGCTGCAACAAGCGGGCTGCTCATCGAACCACTGGTAGAAAGTGAAAAGCCATTCTGATTCGAGTAACTATAAGACGTATTGATACCTACAGTTGCCCATTTGTGTTTGCTGTCCACATTCAAACGGCCCGAGAAACGTTCGAAATCAGAAGCGACCACCAGTCCTTCTGTATTCAGATAACCTAAACTTGCATAATAACCGGTAGAACCAGTACGTCCTTGCAAACTCAAGTTATAGTCCTGATAATAGCCTTTACGTGTGATGGCATCTACCCAGTCATAAGAAGATTTGCGGTCCCATCCATAGTATTCATCAGCCAGATAGTCATAGTTATCCTGCCAGTCACCACCTTGTGCAGCCGTCAATCCATCTGTGAAAAGCTTCATGGTTTGCTCCGCATTGGCATAATCCATATTGTTGTTAGCCATGGAAACAAAACCTTGCTTGATATCAAGATTGATATTAAACTTACCTTCCGAGCCTTTTTTGGTAGTAACCACAATCACACCGTTAGCGGCACGCGAACCATAGATGGCAGTTGCAGCAGCATCTTTCAATACGGTAATGCTCTCGATATCATTCGGGTTAAGCGAAGACATCGGGTCCACCATATTATTATAACTTGCGTTCAATGAATTGTCATCCGTATCCGAATCTATCGGCATTCCGTCAATGACATAAAGCGGCTGTGTACCTGAGTTCAAAGAGCCACGTCCACGGATGTAAATAGACCCCCATACACCAGGCATGCTGGTAGAGTTGTTCATCTGTACTCCCGGAACAGCTCCTTCCAGTGCTTTCACAAAGTTCGCATCGTTTTTCTTAGCAATGACATCTTTGCCTACAACAGTCGCAGCACCGGTAAATGAAGCTTTACGTTGTATACCATAACCCGTCACAACCACTTCATCCAATGTCTCTGCATCCGACAACATCACAACTTTCACAACTGGCTGAATCTTAACCTCTTGCGTCTGCAAGCCGATGAAAGAAATCACCAAAGTTCCCGCCGAACTGATGCATTCGTATAATTCATTGGATATGAACGAATTACCAATATCCCCTTTTAGCATTTGAACAAGAGACAACCGGCTTACAATAGTTTGTAGGCGTGTTTCTATTGTAAAGTTTCTATCCGAATGGGGCCCGAATTAGTTCTTGAAACTTCAAGTATGATTGAAGGATTTGATAATTCTCTGTTAAGTTTCAATTATAATTGAAAAAAGTCTTAGATTCATTTAGAAAACGAGATTACTGCTGTATTGCGGAATAAAAATCCTGAGATTTATGTATTGCATCTAAACAAATTGAGATTTGTGCCGATTTTAGCTAAAAACATTTTGAGATTAGTGTAACGCATGTTATCTTTGCCCTTGATAAAAGTCGAATCTATGATATTCAAAAGAAAAATTTACGATGAACTTCTACAATGGAAGCGGACTGATGAAGGCAGAACAGCCGTATTGATACAGGGTGCACGGCGTGTCGGGAAGTCTACCGTTGCTGAAGAATTTGCGACAAACGAATACGATACCCACATACTTGTGGATTTTGCTGCATGTTCCTCCGAAATCCGAGACTTATTCAATGATGTATCCGACCTTAACCGTATTTTCATGCGGCTGCAACTGGAATACGGTATAGAGCTGAAGGAACGTAAGTCAGCCATAATTTTCGATGAAGTCCAACTCGCACCAAAAGCGAGGCAGGCAATTAAGAAACTGTTTTGAATTGATTCAAGAATAATGTTACAGTCTCCTTAAAATT
>ENA-UOIW01000495-UOIW01000495.1-human-gut-metagenome-genome-assembly--contig:-P58-NODE-495-length-31903-cov-27.858044_pt1 | contig 31903 bp, 27 predicted proteins | sample MGYA00242334_ERZ723881 | MGnify/ENA metagenome assembly ERZ723881 | reverse complement strand
TCTTTATTTTTTTGATTGGCTGACCCTTGTTAATGTCGGTAAACATAGTAACTTTATAATTTCATTATATCTTTCCATCGCTTAGAGCCTGTTTAAATTTTGCTCAGGTTTATTTTGAGAATTGTTTTCGAGGATGTTTTTCTGATTTTATAAGGAGGATAGCGGGCTATCTGACGCATAAAATCGGGAAAACAGACCGGAAACAAACTCAAAAGAGACCTGACAATATGACTTTATCGGAAAATTTAAACAGGCTCTTAATCTTCCTGCTCATAATAATACGAATAATCAATGCCTTTCATAAATGTCTCACGGTCGTTAATTTTATCCGTAAGGGCCGTTTCTAAAAGTTGTTTTATAGGAGTGGAATCTGCCACGCTGCGGGTCATGCTTTCCAAATAAGCCTTTTTATTTACCTGACTCCAATCTACACATTTTTTTAATCGGCGTTTCAGCATCAGATCAAGCCAAATACGGGTAGAACGCCCGTTGCCTTCTCTGAAAGGATGAGCGATGTTCATTTCAACATATTTGTCAATAATCTGTTCAAAACTATCTTCAGGCATTCGCTCAATATCAGTCAACGTCTGTGGCAGATACTGAACCATGGCAAACTGAAAGCCGCCTTTGGCAATGTTAACAGTCCTAATTTGACCTGCAAAAGGATACAAACCGCCGAACAAATAAGCATGTATTTGTTGCAAACCTTTAACCGTACCTACTTCAACGCTGTTTATCAGGCTGCTTTCAAACAAGGCATAGGCTTTCGACTTGCTACGTCCGTCAATAGTCTCGTCACTGTTTGTAAACCACTGCACAAAGCGCATGGCCTTGTTGTTAGGAAAGCATTTTGCCAAAGCCACAACACCCTCGGTGTCAAGCACGTCAGTCAGTCTTCGCTTTCCGTCAGGAGCCATAAGTTTCAACTGGTTAGTGGCACTAACCAGTTCGTTCCCTTCCTTTTTCAATTTGGTCTTCAGGTACTTCCAATAGTTCCTGTTTTTGGTATAATCGTCTTGTGCGTTAAGCACCCCCACAATATCCAAAACCGAAAACCACCATTTGGAAAACTCTGCATCCCAGACTGCACGCACTTCCCGGTCATCAAAGAAACGTATGGAAATTTTTTCCGCCTTCATGTGTTTACATCAATTCAAAAGAGACTTAATAAAACCTTGACTCTGCTCGTCAAGAGCAAGAATATCCCGGGCATTATCTTCAAGCGAATGCAAAACGACCATCGGCAATATCACATCACGATATTGCCCGCGAAGAAACACATCTCTCAACACATCATCTGCAATATTCCAGATGAGAGCTACCATCTGAGTGTATGAACTATCCATATTACGATTTCTTTACCATTTATTTATAAAACTCCGAGGGAACTTTCCAAAGCTATTTAATAAAGTTTATGCGGTAAAGTTATGACTTTTTATGGAGAAAGAATACTGATGCTAAAAATATCCGTCTTTTAACATTGGAATTTAACATTTCCATTATCGTAAACAACCTTTTCCTGCCATCTTTGAGATAATTTGAGATTTTCAGATATACTGAAACTGAAAAGAAAACGTATTGGCTAATAAAAGCAACCACAACGAGAAGAAGCAATCCGGGCAATGAACGGGGCTGCGCAAGCGGTTATTTTTATATAGGAACATCTGCAATTTGTCATTGGAAAAATATATGAAAAACCGAATTTTTTATATATTTGCCCCACATCAAACAACTTATATCATGAAAAAGACATCATTGATTTGGGGATGCATCTGCAGCCTGTTCCTGACAGCATGCGGAGAGGAGAACAACGACTGGATTACTCCTGCTGATGAAAATACTACTCAGACAGTGCGCAATGGTATTGAAATCCCTGCCCAAGGCTCAAATTTCAGTTTAGGATTCAACCACAGTGGAACAACGTGTAGGGCTGTGACTGCCGGCCTATACCCCTACTGGAAATACTGCGAAATGACAATCGTGTCAGATGACAACCAAACTTACTTCAACTTCGATTTTCCCGCCTACGAAGGCTTTGCCGATATGGATATGACTATAAGTTTCGAGGCCGGCAACAGTAGTACGGTGGTCCGCCTCAAACAATTGGCTCCCTTACATGCCGATGTAAATCAAGAGTCATGGGCGGTACCGGCGGAAGGCGACATTCTGAACATAAAGGGGCAGACGAATGTTGAGTTTCAGGTTATCATCCCCGAAGCCGGCAAAGACTGGATACATTGCGACGACATTAAGAAAGGATATTATCAGGATATGACCATTGTGCTTCGGGTCGATGCTAACCATTCGGGAGCAAGCCGCAGTTGCCAGTTGCAACTTGAAACGGTTTATGGAGTCACAACGGGAGAGATTATGATATCGCAAAAATAAGGACAAACAGGAAACTTTAATAAAGGCTTCACGCTATAAGCGGATATTTTATCAAAAGTGACAAATGATGAAAACCACCTTGACTGCCCTCCGCAAAAAACTTTCCGGCAAACTAAGTGAAGATGACCTATACGAAATCTGTTATTATGCACAAGGCATAGGAGACAATCCGACGAATCTTGCCCTTTACCGCCTGCTGTACGATAACGACAAGCGCATAGCAAACAATGCGGCTTGGGTATTTACCCATTTCGACCTCCATAGCAACCGGTGGCTGTATGACAAACACGATGCTTTGATAGACGAGGCCATGCAAACAACTGACCAGACTAAGCGGCGCCTGCTGCTGAGCCTATTATTGCGCCAGCCATTTTCATCAGAAAATTTTCGTGCTGATTTCCTCAATTTTTGCTTGGACTGTATAACAGCCATCCATGCATCAATCAGTATAAAATCGCTTTGCATGAAACTGGCATACGAACAATGCAAACCTTATCCGGAATTGCTTGACGAACTAAGAAAAATCTTAGAGCTGATGGAAGTGGAATTGTTGCCTGCCGGCGTAAAGACTACTCGAAAAAACATGCTGAAGCTTTTATAGCCTCTCCATTGAAAACCAAACTCTGCAAACGAAATGAAACTACTCCTTATTATAATAGCTGCCTTCAGCTTCCCCACCCTGCATGCCGAGAACCTGCTGAAAGAACAAATCGCGCAACTCATCGCAAATGCGGATGCCCGAACTGGCGTCGCGCTTATCATAGACGGGAAAGACACACTGACCTGGAACAACGAGGAGTCTTATCCGCTGATGAGTGTGATGAAATACCATCAAGCCTTGGCTGTAGCCCATTACCTGGACGAGCAGAACCTGCCTCTCACTACACCAATAACCATCAAACCCGAAGACTTGCACCCCGACACTTACAGCCCCTTGCGCGACAGGTATCCAGAAGGAAACATCAGCCTGCCTGTCAGCAGACTGCTGGAGTACACACTTCAACTAAGCGACAACAATGCCTGTGATATCCTGTTCGACTACATCGGGGGAGCAGACGAAGCGGACAAATACCTGCGCGCTATCGGGTGCAACAACTTTTCGCTTGCAGCCACCGAAGAAGAGATGCACCGTGACCCTGCCCGTTGTTACGACAACTGGAGCACACCGCTTGCCGTAGCGCAACTAATGGACCGCCTTGCAACCGACTCGCTGCCCATCGACACGACCTATACCCACTTTATCCGTGAGACTTTGCTCGCCTGCCAGACAGGAAAGACACGCTTGCCCCTTCCCTTGCAAGGCACCGGGGCACGCATCGGACACAAGACCGGCACATCCGACCAGAACGGACAAGGCGAATGGATAAGCATCAACGATGCCGGTTTCATTCTGCTTCCGGACGGCAGGAGATATACCCTTGCCGTCCTGGTAAAGCATTCCAAACTCAGTCTGGAAGAGACGGAAAAACTGATTGCCGATATATCAACGGCCGTCTTCCGTATGCTCGGCAACCGCTTCATGAGCTTCCAGTTCCGCACGCGAACGGCTGATGGTAACCATATAGACACCGCCGAATATCAGCAGGATGGACAATCCTTTAATCCAGTTGAATGAATCCATACCCAGGTAAATGGCAACGATGCACGCCACTATCGGCTGGATATAATTGTACATGCCCGCTACGGTAGGGCGCAAGTTCTTCTGGCCTACGATAACCAAAATATAGCTGAAGAATGTGCTTCCCACTACAATGAAAATCAGAGAACCTATCTCTGCCAGTGTCAATCCGCTCCACCCGGCAGCCAGCAAATCATTGTATGAGAACGGAAGCAGGCAGATAAAGGCATAGGTAAACATCCACTTCATCAAGGTAAATACCGAATATTTAGCGACAAAATTCTTGAAAAGCACCAAGTAAAGTGCATAGCTCAACTGTGCCAGCAGCACCAACAGGTCGCCCCAAATGCTTTTATCGCCGGTTCCCGATGTAGAACCGCCCGTATGCGAACTGCCCATTATCAGCAGCAAAGCACCTGTAGCGCCAAAAGCAATGCCCAGCACTTTTTTCCCTGTTATCGGTTCTTTCAGAAACAGGGCAGCCAGCACCATTGCCCAAAGCGGCATACTGGTCGTGATAATAGAGGCATCGGCAGGCGAAGTCAGCCCCACACCAAAGATGAAACAACCCTGATTGAACACGATAGCCAACAAGGAGGCAAGAAACAGTTTTGCCAAATCCTTATGCCCTACATGTTCCGGCTTCCGGAAAAACGAAACAATCCAAAACAACACCATCGCGCCGAATACACGCAAGTCGGTCACCACCAGCGGAGTAACCAGTCCGCCTATCATTACAAGTTTTGCCAGCGGCGACATCAGCCCCCACATGGCATTGGCACAAAGCATAGCGCCGTGTCCCTTTAGTTTTTGCATTTCCATAACAACATCTTTTTTTAAACGGATGCAAAATTACATCAGAATTTGAATCGAAACATAGAAAATGCCATAAAATAAATGTACCTTTGCATAGTTATTAACGTTTAATACAGGAAAAATATGCAAATAGAACCCGGTAAACCCTACGAACTGAAAGAATCGATTGCCCGACATTTAGGCATCAAACTGATAGAAGTGAAGGACGGATATGTAAAAGCGACCATGCCTGTTAACGATAACACGGCACGTCCCTGCACTCCCGTCGACATCCTGAACGGAGGAGCTTCGCTGGCTTGTGCCGAAATTGTCAGCGGATACGGCTCTATCCATCTCTGCAAAGAAGATGAAGAACCCGTCGGCATTCAGGTAAGCGCCAATCACGTAGGAATGACCCCCGTGGGAGAAGGACGGTACGTGGAAGCAAAAGCTACCATTGTCCACCGCGGACGTACCCAACACGTATGGAACGTAGACATCATCACTCCGGAGGGCAAATTGATATCTACCGCCCGTGTCACCAATCTGATTATAAAGAAGCGGTCATGAATCAGCCTTCTATCCTTATCCATAAACTGATAGACAGCCTGACACGGAGCACGGTCAACTTTGCCCTCTACCGTCAACCGTGGACCGATGATCCCATCTTGATACTGCAAGAAAGAGGATTTACCCAAATCCTTGACAACTTGACTGACCTGAACGGGAAACGAGGATTTGTTCTGGCTCCTTTTCAAGCAACCGAACAACATCCGATTGTTTTGATTTGCCCCGAACATATTGAGCGGGGATGGGAAGCAATCACTGAAACCTTGACCCTCTTTGCCAAAGAACATGCGGACAAGATTCCAGAGCCAACAGAATTGCCCCTTTCCACCCTCACAACTCAAATCCGACAAACAGCTTCTGATGAAGAAAAAATAAACTACAGCCAAGCTTTTGAACGGTTTATCGAACCGCTTCGGCAAAAAACTTTTCAGAAACTGGTCTTGTCACGTTGTACCCATCAAGAGTTGCCTGAAGGATTCTCCCCTCTTTCGGCTTTCGTCAATGCGTGTAATAGCTATCCGCGCATGATGATATCGCTTTGCCATACACCCGAATCGGGCACATGGCTGGGAAGTACGCCCGAAATCATCCTGAGCGGACACGATACCCAGTGGCACACCGTCTCACTCGCCGGAACCATGCCGATGCAAGGCGACACCATGCCAACCGAATGGAGCGACAAAGACCAACGCGAACAGGCTTTCGTCAGCGACTATATCCGCCGGACCGTCAAACAGTTTGGCAATAAAATTACCGAGAAAGGTCCTTATACGGCGCGTGCTGGTCAATTGGTGCACCTGAAAACAGACTTCAACTTTATGCTGAAAGATACATCTAAATTAGGCAACATATTGAACGAACTGCATCCCACGCCTGCCGTATGCGGACTGCCGAAAGCTGAAGCCTATGCATTCATTGCCGAAAACGAAGGATACGACCGCAGTTATTATGCCGGAATCATCGGCTGGCTGGACCCGGAAGGAGATACTTCGCTGTATGTCAACCTGCGTTGCATGCACATCATGGGCAAGCGAAGCACCTTGTTTGCAGGGGGTGGCATCCTGCCTTCATCCACCTTGCAAGCCGAATGGGAAGAAACCCAACAGAAACTGAAGACCATGTTGAACATATTGTGACGGAATAAAAACCTCCGTCACCGACCTAAGCGAACCGAAACCAACGATGTATACAGACAAAAGAAATATATTACAACTGGCAGCCCTGCTTCGTGCCCACGGCATCCGACGGATTGTACTTTGCCCCGGAAGCCGTGACATTCCATTGGTACAAACCTTTACACATGTACCCGAATTTACCTGCTATCCGATAACAGACGAACGGAGTGCCGGTTTCTTCGCCATCGGACTGGCATTGCATGAGGAAGAAACCGTAGCTGTATGCTGCACGTCGGGCAGTGCCTTGCTCAATCTGCATCCGGCGGTAGCGGAAGCTTTTTACCAACAAGTGCCTTTGGTAATCATCTCTGCCGACCGTCCCGCTGCCTGGATAGGACAAATGGACGGACAGACATTACCTCAACCGAACGTGTTCGGACCGTTGGTAAAGCAATCGGTCAATCTGCCCGAAGTGCATACCGAAGAAGATGAATGGTTCTGTAACCGCCTTATCAATGAAGCTTTATTGGAAACCTGTCATCATGGGAAAGGACCGGTACATATCAATGTGCCGATAAGCGAACCTTTCTTTCAGTTCCCGGTAACGCAGCTTCCTGCAGTCCGCGTCATTACCCGTCATATCGGATGGGACCCGCAATGGGCTGCACGCCTGCAGGCTTACTCCAAACGGATGGTCGTAGCCGGACAGATGAGTCCCAGACAGACACTCACCCTTGAGCACTATACCTTATTATATAAGCAGTTCGCCTGGATTGCCGAAAGCATCAACAATCCCGTCCTGCCCGGAGAAATGCTCAGCCACATCGACCAGTTGCTTTATGCCATGGACAAAGATACGCAAGCAACTATGCGTCCGGAGCTGTTGATTACCTACGGCGGACACATCATCTCGAAACGCCTGAAGAAATTCCTGCGCCGGAATCCTCCTATGGAACATTGGCACATAGCCGCCGACGGCAAAGCCGTAGACTTGTTCGGCTCGCTGACTACGGTCATCGAAATGGAGCCGCTTGCCTTCTGGCAACAACTTGTCTATGCGCTACCCCAAGCGGTCGAGCCGGATTATCCCAAAGAGTGGAAGGAAAAAGCGGGAACCCTCTCCTGCCCAGCTTTCGCTTATTCCGAGATGAAAGCCATCGGAGAAGTCATTACGCATCTGCCTGCACCCTGTGTGCTCCACCTCGCCAACAGCTCTACAGTGCGCTACGCACAGCTTTTCGACCTTCCTGCAGGAGTGGAAGTGCAGTCGAACCGGGGTGTAAACGGCATCGAAGGTTCCCTGTCGGCAGCCATCGGCTATGCTTCGGTTTCCGATAAGCTGAACTTTATCCTGATAGGCGACCTGAGTTTCTTCTACGACATGAATGCCTTATGGAACCCGAACTACGGCAACAATGTCCGCATCCTGCTGCTCAACAACGAAGGAGGAGAAATCTTCCATGCCCTGCCCGGACTTTCACTGGACGAAGAAGCACACCGTTTTGTCATCGGCACACACCGCACATCGGGCAAAGCCTGGGCTACAGACCGGGGCTTCGATTACCTGTGCGCACACGATGAAACTGAATTGCAAGCCGCACTCAATGCGTTTGTGCAACCGGATGCGGCTTCACGCCCGATGCTGTTGGAAGTATTTACCGACAAAACCAGCGATACCGAATTATTAAAAGCATATTATCATCAACTGAAACACTAAAAACTACAAATTATGGCACAAAGAGAATGGAAAACCATCAAAGAATACAATGATATTCTTTTCGACTTCTATAATGGCATTGCCAAAATCACCATCAACCGCCCGCGTTACCGCAACGCGTTCACGCCGGATACGACCAACGAAATCAGCAATGCACTGGCTTATTGCCGCGAATGCCCCGATATCCGGGTCGTAGTCTTGAGCGGAGCGGGCGACAAGGCTTTCTGCTCGGGCGGCGACATGCACGTAAAGGGACACGGAGGCTATGTTGGAAGCGACGGTGTGCCTCGTCTGAACATCCTGGATGTGCAAAAACAAATTCGTTCCATTCCTAAGCCGGTTATCGCCATGGTAAACGGTTATGCCATCGGAGGCGGCCACGTGCTACATGTGGTATGCGACCTGAGCATTGCTTCCGAGAATGCCATCTTCGGACAAACGGGTCCGCGCGTAGGCAGCTTCGATGCCGGCTTCGGTTCTTCCTACTTGGCACGCGTAGTCGGACAAAAGAAAGCGCGCGAAATCTGGTTCCTTTGCCGCCAGTACTCGGCACAGGAGGCTCTGGAAATGGGGTTAGTCAACAAAGTCGTTCCTTTCGACCGCCTGGAAGACGAGGTGGTAGAATGGGCAGAGACCATCATGCAGCACAGCCCTCTTGCCATCCGCATGATAAAAGCCGGCTTGAATGCCGAACTCGACGGACAGGCAGGCATACAGGAACTTGCCGGCGACGCTACGATGCTTTACTACCTGACCGAAGAAGCTCAGGAAGGCGGGAAAGCATTTTTGGAGAAACGCAAGCCGGACTGGTCTAAGTATCCGAAATTGCCCTAATCCCTTTTAACGTCTTATCCACAAATTCAAGCGCTATGTACACCATACAAATCATACCACGAACCTTACATTTCAAACAACCGGCAGGAACCTCGCGCGGTGTATATCTTACCCGCAACGTATGGTACCTGCTCCTGAAAGACTCTGAGACAGGAAAATTCGGCATCGGAGAATGTGCTCCCCTGCCGGCTTTGAGTTGCGATGACATTCCCGACTACGAGGATGTGCTGACCTGCCATTGCCTGCAAACCGCCGAACACGGCTGCATCGATTACGAGGCTTTACGCCCTTATCCCTCGATGTTGTTCGGCTTGGAGACCGCATTCTGCCACCTGCATGCCGGAAGCCTGCAATTCTGGGACACTCCTTTTGCCCAAGGGAAACAAGGCATTCCCATTAATGGACTGATTTGGATGGGAAACTTCGAAGAGATGTACCGCCGTATCGAAGAAAAAATGCACGCCGGCTTCCATTGCATCAAAGTCAAAATCGGAGCCATTGACTTTGAGCAAGAACTGGAACTGCTGGCACATATCCGCCGCTATTTCTCGCCTGATGAAATTGAGCTGCGTGTGGATGCCAACGGAGCCTTTTCGCCAGCCGATGCCCCTGCCAAACTGGAGCAGCTCAGCCGCTTTCACCTGCACTCCATCGAGCAGCCTATCCGTGCCGGGCAATGGAAAGAAATGGCAACGCTATGCCGGAATACGCCCATCCCCATTGCACTGGACGAGGAGCTGATTGGCATCAACCACCCGGAACGTAAAGCCGAACTGCTTGATGAAATCCGTCCGCACTACATCATTTTGAAGCCTTCCTTGCACGGAGGAATGAGCGGAGCCGAAGAATGGATACGGCTGGCACAAGAGAGGAAAATCGGCTCGTGGGTCACTTCAGCCCTCGAATCGAATGTGGGACTGAACAGCATCGCCCAATGGTGTGCCACCCTGCAACCGGTCATACCGCAAGGATTGGGAACCGGATTGCTCTTCACCGACAACATCCCCTATCCGCTTCAAATCCGGAACGACAATCTTTGGTTTCTTCCAGAGCAACCGGAACCCGACTGGGAAAAATACCTGTAAAGGCAAAAACATTAATCAGAATTGCAAACAGTTAGCTATGAACGGTTTTATAACAGACATACCCCGGCAAACCATCCTTATCAATGGAGAAGCATTTACGGCAGACGATGCCCGTGCTGCCGGCTCTCAGCCCAGTCGCCTGCAGAAACTCTTCCGCCGGCAAGCCGGTGAGGACAGCTTCCTGGCAGCACTGGCAGACTTTCTTGCCGAATGGTTCGACGAGAAAGAAACAGTGCGTGTACACACTTCCGGCTCTACCGGGACACCCAAAGAACTCTATGTAGAAAAGCGGAGAATGATGAACAGCGCGATGCTGACCGTATCGTTCCTCCATTTACAGCGGGGCGATACGGCTTTACTCTGTATGCCGCTGCAATACATTGCCGGAAAGATGGTAGTGGTACGGGCGTTAGTAGCCGGGCTCAATCTGCTGACGGTCACTCCTTGCGGACATCCGCTGCAACAACTGAAAGAAAACCCTGTCTTTGCAGCCCTTATCCCGATGCAAGTCTACAATTCGCTGCAAATCCCCGAAGAATGTGAACGGCTAAAAGCTGTCCGTCAACTCATCATCGGAGGCGGTGCAGTCGACCCTGCCATCGTACAGACGCTGCAAAGTTTCCCACACGATGTATGGAGCACCTACGGAATGACCGAAACCCTTTCGCACATTGCCCTGCGGAAACTGAACGGCGCACAGGCTTCCGAATGGTACACACCTTTCGACCAGGTCACGCTTACCCGGTCGGAAGAAGGCATATTGGTCATCGATGCGCCTCAGATCTGTGCCGAACGACTTGTGACAAACGATATCATCGAATTCAATGCGTCAGGCCAGTTCCGCATCATCGGACGGAAAGACAACACCATCAATACCGGCGGTGTGAAGGTACAAATCGAACAGGTAGAAGCAGCCCTGACCCCTTTATTGCCTTTCCCTTTTCTGATAACCTCAGCTCCCGACATCAAGTTCGGCGAACGCATCGTGCTGTTAGTGCAGATTTCTGGTGACCAGTTGACGGAAGAAGAGCAGCAAGCCATCGGTAAAGCTGCCAACTGCTTGCCAGCCTATTGGCGCCCCAAACAAATCATCCCGGTAGATGCATTGCCGCTGACGGGCACAGGCAAACCCGACAGGGCAACGGCAAAGAAAATAGCCCGCGAGTCCGCTTATCATCCAATACAATAAGGCTTTATGGAAAACTCTTGCACCCTCCACATCAAGAACATGGTATGCCGCCGTTGCATCCTCATCGTAAGCCAAATCTTCCGGAAGCACGAGATAGAACCCGTAAGCATCGAGCTGGGCACTGTTGTCTTGCCACAACCGTTGACGCAGGAAACACTGGGCGGCATACGCAGCGAGCTGGAAGACTACGGCTTTGAACTGATTGATGACAAACGCACCCGCATCATCGAACAGATACGTACCGCTGTCATCCGATACGTGCGCCACGATGAACTCCCCGAACAGATGAACCTGTCCGACTACCTCAGCCGGCAATGTCACCGCGACTACAGTTCGCTCAGCAAACTGTTCACCGAAATGAACGGCATCACCATCGAGAAATATCATATTGCCCAAAAGATAGAGCTTGCCAAGGAACTGCTGGTGTACGACGAGCTGACCGTCAGCGAGATAGCCGACAAGCTGCATTACTCCAGTCCTGCCCACTTCAGCTCGCAGTTCCGCTCCGTAACCGGACTTTCTCCCACCCAATTCAAGCAACTGAAGCATCCCAAACTGAAACCATTGGACGAGATGTAACGCAAATCTGTCCGTAAAAAAGGTAATCAAATCTGTAATCTATATAGGAAGAGATTAAAACGAACTGTTTATATTTGCACCGTGATTTTTAATAACATGATAGTAAAAAACCAACGATGAAACACAAACAGTTCCTATTTCTCTTGGCTTACAGCCTGCTTCCGGCAGCTCTTTTTGCCGTGGAGCCGACAGACTCATTGACTACCAAACGTAACTATACACTGGAGGAAACGGTGGTGACCGGCACTCGCAACGCTACCGACATCCGCCACCTGCCCATGACCATATCGGTAGTGGGACGGACGCAATTGGAAGACCGCTACCAGCCTTCTGTCTTACCGGCGTTGACCGAGCAGGTGCCTGGGCTTTTCGTCACTAGTCGAGGCGTAATGGGATATGGCGTATCGACCGGAGCAGCCGGCGGCATCAGCCTGCGCGGCATGTCAGGAAACGCGCAGATGCTGGTCTTAATTGACGGACATCCGCAATACATGGGGCTTTTCGGCCATCCTATTTCCGACGCTTACCAGACGATGCTTGCCGACCGGGTGGAAGTGTTGCGCGGACCAGCTTCTGTGCTTTACGGCTCGAATGCCATGGGCGGCGTCATCAATATTGTCACCCGCAAGATGCAGGAAGACGGGGTGAAGACCGACATCAACCTGGGAGGAGGCTCGTACGGGACTGCCCAGGCGGAAGCGACTAACCGTGTGAAGAAAGAACGCTTCAGCAGTACGGTATCGGCATCGTATATCCGCACCGACGGACACCGCTCCGACATGGGTTTCGAGCAATACGGCGGATATGCCAAGCTGGCTTACGACCTCAGCCTGAACTGGCGTATTTGGGGAGATGTGAACGTAACGCACTTCAACGCTTCCAATCCAGGCGAGATTTCCAACCGGCTTTTCGACAACGATTCGCGCATCACGCGCGGCATGGCATCGGCTATGCTGGAAAACCATTACGAACGGACTTCGGGCGCCTTGAGCTTCTTCTACAACTGGGGACGGCATAAAATCAACGACGGATACCATGCCGGCGAGGAACCGCAAACCTCTCTTTTCCACTCGAAAGACTTGATGATGGGCGTATCGTGGTATCAGAGTGCCGAACTGTACGAGGGTAACCGCCTGACCGCAGGCTTCGACTACCAGCATTTCGGCGGCGAATCGTGGAACGAGACCATTGCTGACGGAACGCGCACACCGGGCGTAGACAAGAAACAAGATGAGTTTGCCGGATACGTAGACTTCCGTCAGGACATCGGCAAATGGCTCTCGCTGAACGTAGGGTTGCGTGTCGACCACCATTCGCATGTAGGTACCGAGCTGGTGCCGCAAGGTGGCCTGGCTTTCCATCTGCCTGAAAACGCTGAACTGAAAGCCATGGTGAGCAAAGGTTTCCGCAATCCTACCATCCGCGAAATGTATATGTTCCCGCCGCAGAATCCCGACCTGAAACCGGAAAAGATGATGAACTACGAGCTTTCTTTCACCCAACGGCTGCTCGACGGAACCTTGAGTTACGGTGTAAACCTCTATTATATTAACGGAGACAACCTGATTATGACCATGCCTATAGACGGACGTCCCCACAATGTCAACTCGGGCAAGATAGAAAACTGGGGCGCGGAAGGAAACATCGCCTACCGCATCAATCCCCGTTGGAACATAAACGCCAATTACAGTTGGGTGCACATGGAGAATCCGGTCATTTCGGCTCCCGAGCATAAACTGTATGCTGGCGCCGATTTCCGACAAGGAAGGTGGGGCGTATCGACCGGCATCCAGTACATCAAAGGACTGTACACCTCGGTCAGCCCTGTCCACAAGGAAGACTTTGTGCTTTGGAACGTTCGTGCCAGTTATCGGGTATGTTCCTTTGCTTCGCTCTTTGTGCGCGGCGAAAACCTTCTGGCACAACGCTACGAAATCATGACCGGCTATCCGATGCCGAAAGCAACGTTTTTGGGAGGAATCAGTTTGAGGATTTGAAGTTAAAGGAGTTTTTTTAGGAGTTAAGAAGTTAAGGAGTTAAGCCAATACTTCTGCTTTTTAGGAGTTAAAGAAGTTAGAGAAGTTAGCACTACGCTTCGCTTCGTTAGAAGTTAAAGCCAATAGTTTTGCTGCTGTATTCCGTTATTAACTATTAATTTTTATTATTAATTAAATATGTGATCTATGAAAAAGACATTTCGAACAATTCTTTGCGCAATGCTTGCATTGGCAAGCACTACGGGATGCGGACACGCACAATCGTCAACCGAACAGGCTGGTACTACGGATGGGAACCTGCCGAAAGTGTATTTCTATAAGGAAATAAACTCGGAGAATCTGGTCAAGATTTACGAAGCCTTGGGACGCGAGGCAAAAGGAAAAGTAGCTGTCAAGCTCAGTACCGGCGAACCGGGCGGGCATAATTTCCTGCAGCCTGCCCTTATCAAAGACCTGGTGCAGAAGGTGAACGGCACCATCGTAGAGTGTAACACGGCTTACGGAGGCAAGCGTGGAGACACGCAGAGCCATCTGCAAGCGGCTAAAGACCACGGCTTTACCGCTATCGCTCCGGTAGACATCATGGATGCCGAAGGGGAAGTAGAGCTACCGGTAACGGGAGGGAAGCACCTGAAAATGGATATTGTAGGCAAAAATTACCTGAACTATGACTTCACCGTAGTGCTCTCCCACTTCAAGGGACACGCCATGGGCGGATTCGGCGGAGCCATCAAGAATATTTCCATCGGCATCGCTTCGTCGAGGGGAAAAGCCTGGATTCACTCTGCCGGCACAAGCAAAAACCCGTCGGAAGTATGGGGCAAGCTGCCCGAACAGGATGATTTTCTGGAATCGATGGCAGAAGCAGCCAAGGCCGTTGTGGACCATTGCGGAGACAACATCCTTTACATCAGTGTAGCCAATAATCTCTCGGTGGATTGTGACTGCGATTCCTCGCCCGAAGACCCAAAAATGGGAGACATCGGTATCCTTGCCTCACTCGACCCGGTTGCTCTTGACAAGGCTTGTACCGACCTGGTGCGTGCCTCGAAAGACCACGGGAAAATCCACTTGATAGAACGTATCGACTCACGCCACGGCATGCACACGCTCGACTATGCCGAACAACTCGGCATGGGAAGCCAGCAATACGAGCTGGTAGAACTGGACTGACAAGCGATGACACCCGCTTGCGTTCTCCATAGCAGCTAACTTACTCTTCCGATGAAGCCGACTGCTCTTCCTGCAAGATTAATAATCTTCAAGCTGTAAGATTAATAATCTTCCACGTGTAAGATTAATAATCTTGCAGGAAATGCAGCTTACTATCCTCCGCCACACAATCTATTTTCGTCAGCCAATCACTTGACTGAAACCGGCTGTCCAGCCGATTTTACGTTAATCTGCGTTAATCCTGTAGCTGCCTGTCGGCTACTTCCCCGAATTATCCCTATCTTTGAACTTACGTATAAAAAGTAAGTCTGACATGAAACGAAACTGGTTTGTCTTTTTGGAAATCATCTTCTTGTCCGTAACGGCAAAAGCGCAAAGCGAACGGCAGTCTGATATACAAGCAGAGCCTGTAGCCCCTGCTGCAAACGACTCTTTGCAAACCGATACGCTGAGTGTTCCTTTGCAGTCGCCGGTAGTTTTCTCTTCACCGCTCCGCCCGTTCGGCATGTATGGCATTACCCCGTTCGATTACGGCTTTGCCACATGGGAACTGCACAAAGGCTTCAATGCCTCTATCGGACTGAATGTAACGTTCAGCCCCAGCCGGTATGCCCCTTCGGGTGTGGGATTCGGACAAGACGCCGCTTTCATGTATGCCCTGCCAGTCAACGACAGGCTGAGTGTGGCAGGAGGACTGTATCTGACCAATATGGACTGGGGCTTCCTGCGCTACCGCAATGTGGGGATTGCCGGAGTGGCTGCTTACCGGCTGACCGACAAAATCAGCGTCTATGCCTACGGCAACAAGTCGTTCATGCCCAACCGCATGCCTTACATGTATCCCTTGCCCAACTATACCCCCGACCGCTTGGGCGGCATGATAAACTTCAAGCTGGGAGAAAGCAGCTCGATCAGCATCGGCATCGAAGGACGGAAAAACGACTACCCGTGGTGGTATTGAATCCTGAACCGTAAAAATACAAACACTAAACATGAACTATCAAGAAACCCTTACCTATTTATATAATAGCGCTCCCCTGTTCCAGCAGGTGGGCAGCGCGGCTTACAAAGAAGGACTGGAGAATACATACGCGCTGGATGCCTATTTCGGGCATCCGCACCGCTCGTTCCGCACCATTCATGTGGCGGGCACCAACGGAAAAGGCTCGTGCTCGCATACCTTGGCTGCCATCCTGCAATCGGCAGGTTATCGGGTCGGTCTTTACACCTCACCCCACCTGGCAGACTTCCGCGAACGGATACGGATAAACGGCACGCCGGTCCCGGAAAGTTTCGTTATCGACTTTGTAGAAAAGCACCGTCCTTTTTTCGAACCGCTGCATCCTTCGTTCTTCGAGCTGACTACAGCAATGGCATTCCACTATTTTGCCCTTCAACAAGTAGATGTAGCCGTCATCGAAGTAGGGCTGGGAGGGCGGCTGGACTGCACCAACATCATCCAGCCCGACTTGTGCGTCATCACCAACATCAGTTTCGACCATACACAATTCTTGGGCAACACGCTGGCCAAGATAGCCGGAGAGAAAGCGGGAATCATCAAACCTCATACCCCGGTGGTAATCGGCGAGACTACTCCCGAGACCAAACCGGTATTTAAGGCAAAAGCAGAGCAGGAAGAAGCTCCAATTGTATTCGCAGAAGAAGAACACCTGCTACTTGACTCCCGCCATGACGAAAGCGGACAATACATTTACCAGACCGCCGACTATGCCGACCTGAAAGGCGAACTAGGCGGACTTTGCCAGGAAAAGAACACCAACACCCTGCTGTCTGCCATCCGCCAACTGAAACAAGTAGGTTATCACTTCGGCGAAGCAGATGTGCGGAATGGTTTCGCACGGGTATGTGAGCTGACCGGACTGCAAGGACGCTGGCAACGATTGGCAAACCGTCCTGCCGTGGTATGCGACACCGGGCACAACGTAGGCGGCATCCAGTACATCGTCAAGCAACTTTCCTTCCAGCATTACCGCCGGCTGCACATCGTCATCGGCATGGTAAACGATAAGGACATACGCGGTGTACTTGCCCTTCTGCCTGCCGATGCCACCTATTATTTTACCCAGGCAAGCGTGAAAAGAGCCCTGCCTGCCGAAGAAATGCAACGGCAAGCGTCTGCCTTCGGGCTGCAAGGCAATGCCTATCCGAATGTTAAAACAGCTTTGGAGGCTGCTTTGGCGCAAGCCGATGCCGAAGACTTCGTTTTTGTGGGCGGAAGTAGTTTTATTGTTGCCGATTTATTGTCTACATGTTATACTTCGTGAAATATTTAACAAAATTGCTTGTGTATCTTGAATAAAATCTTTTTATTTGCATACATTTATAGTTGTAGAATCAAAAAAGAAAGGATATTCAAGATCATGATTAACACATTTTATGATGAAAATAACCTTTGCGGAGTAAAGCAAAGCGATTTTCAACGCACAATCGAAGGCAAAGAAGTGGGTCTCTTCATCTTGAAGAACGACAACGGCGCCGAAATGGCTGTAACAAATTATGGAGGGGCACTGGTAGCCATCATGGTTCCGGACCGGAACGGAAAACTGGCAAACGTCATTCAGGGACACGACACACTGGACGGAGTGATGCACAGCCCGGAAGCTTTCCTGAGCACACTTATCGGACGGTATGGCAACCGCATCGCCAAAGGCAAGTTCCAACTGGAAGGTAAAGAATACCAACTGGCAATCAACAACGGTCCTAATTCGCTTCACGGCGGTCCGACAGGTTTCCATGCCCGCGTATGGGATGCAGAACAGACCAGCAAGCAGAGCCTCACATTAAGCTACCATTCGAAAGACGGCGAAGAAGGATTCCCCGGAAACCTGGATATCCGCGTCACTTACACCTTCACCAACGAAAACGAATTCATTCTGACCTATACGGCAACAACTGACCGCACGACACTGGTCAACCCTACTCACCACGCATTCTTCAGTCTGGCGGGACTGGCTAATCCGACTCCCAGCGTAGAAAACAACATCCTTACACTGAACGCCGACTTCTATACCCCTATTGATGAATATTCTATCCCGACAGGAGAAATCCTGAAGGTGGCAGATACGCCGATGGACTTCCGTACTCCGCATACGGTAGGAAGCCGCATCAACGAACCGTTCCAGCAATTGATTTACGGAAAAGGCTACGACCACAATTACGTTCTCAATAAAAAAGAGCCGGGCGAACTGACATTCGCAGCCAAATGTGTAGAGCCGGAAAGCGGACGTTCACTTGAAGTGTACACCACCGAACCGGGCGTACAGGTATATACAGCCAACTGGCAAAGCGGTTTCTCCGGCTGGCATGGAGCGACTTTCCCCGAACGCAGCGCCATCTGCTTCGAAGCGCAACACTTCCCCGACACACCGAACAAGCCGCATTTCCCGTCGGCCGTACTGAAGCCGGGAGAGACTTACCGCCAGGTCACCGTCTATAAATTCGGTATAGAGAACTAATCTTCAAATCTTAAATTACTAACCTTATTTTAATATCAAACCATGAATCAACAAAAACAGAACGGTAATCTCATCGCAATCATCACGATGTTCTTTCTATTTGCGATGATCTCTTTCGTGACCAATCTTGCTGCCCCGTTCGGCACGATTTGGAAAAACCAATATGCGGGAGCCAACACGCTGGGTATGATGGGAAACATGATGAACTTTCTGGCTTACCTGTTTATGGGAATCCCTGCAGGAAACATGCTGGTGAAAATCGGCTATAAGAAAACGGCACTTATCGCCATGGCTGTAGGTTTCTTGGGACTGTTCACCCAATACCTCTCCAGCCTGATAGGAGCTGATGTAGATGTATTCAACATGGGTGCGTACGCCATTAAGCTGAACTTCATCATCTACTTGCTGGGTGCATTCATCTGCGGTTTCTGCGTATGTATGCTGAACACCGTAGTAAACCCGATGCTGAACCTGCTGGGCGGAGGAGGCAATAAAGGCAACCAGCTTATCCAGGCAGGAGGCGCGTTGAACTCCTTGTCGGGTACCCTGACTCCGCTGTTCGTAGGCGTGCTGATTGGAACCGTTACGCCTGAGACAGCCATGTCGGACGTGACTCCGTTGCTTTTCATCGCCATGGGCGTATTCGTTCTTTCTTTCATTGCTATCTCGTTTGTAGCCATCCCAGAGCCGCACATGCACAAGGGTAACGTAAAGGAAGAGAAATTCAGCCACAGCCCCTGGAACTTCCGCCACACTGTATTGGGCGTTATCGGTATCTTCGTTTACGTAGGTATCGAAATCGGTATCCCGGGCACCCTGAACTTCTATCTGGCAGACTCGTCTGCAAAAGGTGCAGGCATCCTCTTCAACGGAGCAGCTATCGGCGGAGCCATTGCAGCTATATACTGGTTGCTGATGCTGGTAGGCCGACTCACGAGTACCGTTATTAGTGGCAAGGTTTCTACCCGTGCCCAACTGATTACAGTATCTACTGTCGCTATCCTCTTTATCCTTTGCGCTATCTTCCTGCCGAAGACTGTAGGTATCAATGTGCCTAAAGTGGTTTACGACCCGATAGCCAAAACAACTGAAATATTGTCTGAAGCCGGTGTTCCGGAGAGTGAAATCAGCCAAATCATTGCTAATCCTTCGGCTGAAAACCTGCAAAAATATGAATCGACTTTATCGGCAGCCAACTTGACCCAAGCCGATATCGAAGGCTCGCTGGCTACTCCGAAAGTTCCGATGAGCGCATTGTTCCTCGTATTGTGCGGATTGTGTACATCCATCATGTGGGGAGGTATCTTCAATCTGGCAGTAGAAGGACTGGGCAAATATACGGCACAAGCATCCGGCATCTTCATGATGATGGTTGTGGGCGGCGGTATCTTCCCGTTGCTGCAGCAAGTCATATCCGACTCGGTAGGCTATATGGCAAGTTATTGGCTGATTATCGCCATGCTGGCATACCTGCTGTTCTACGGACTGGTAGGCTGCAAGAATGTGAACAAAGACATTCCGGTGGATTGACCTTAATTTATCGAACTTATTATTAACCCTTTAAATTTTATATTACCATGGATATAGATTTTGTAAGAAGTCGTTTCATCAAACACTTTGATGGAACTACAGGAGCTATTTATACTTCTCCGGGACGTATTAACCTGATTGGTGAACATACAGACTACAACGGCGGATTCGTATTCCCCGGCGCAGTAGACAAAGGCATCACAGCCGAAATCAAGCCAAACGGCACCAATAAGGTATGCGCCTACTCTATCGACCTGAAAGACTATGTCGAGTTCGGTCTGAATGAAGAAGACGCTCCAAAAGCCAGCTGGGCACGCTATATATTCGGTGTATGCCGCGAAATGATTAAGCGCGGTGTAGACGTAAAAGGATTCAATACCGCTTTTGCGGGCGATGTACCTCTGGGTGCCGGTATGTCTTCATCGGCCGCACTGGAATCGACTTTCGCTTTCGCATTGAACGAAATGTTCGGCGATAATAAGATTGACAAATTCGAACTGGCTAAAGTGGGTCAGGCTACCGAACATAACTATTGCGGTGTGAATTGCGGTATCATGGACCAGTTTGCTTCGGTATTCGGGAAAGAAGGCCACTTGATGCGTCTGGACTGCCGCTCGCTGGAATACAAGTATTATCCGTTCCGTCCGGAAGGCTACCGTCTGGTATTGGTTGATTCGGTAGTGAAACACGAACTGGCTTCTTCGGCATACAACAAACGCCGCCAAAGCTGCGAAAATGTGGTAGCTGCCATCAAGAAGAACCATCCGGAAGTGGAATTCCTGCGCGACTGCAACATGGATATGCTGAACGAAGTGAAAGAAACGGTTTCTCAAGAAGACTATATGCGTGCCGAATATGTCATCGAAGAAATCCAACGCGTATTGGACGTATGCGATGCCTTGGAACGCAGCGATTATGAAACCGTAGGCCAGAAGATGTACGAAACCCATCACGGCATGAGCAAACTGTACGAAGTAAGCTGCGAAGAACTCGACTTCCTGAACGACATCGCTTTCGATTGCGGCGTAACCGGTTCGCGCGTCATGGGCGGAGGCTTCGGCGGCTGCACCATCAACCTGGTAAAGAACGAGCTGTATGAAACCTTCATCACGACTGCCAAAGAACGCTTCAGAAAACAATTCGGACGTTCACCGAAAGTATATGATGTAGTAATCAGCGACGGTTCGCACAGAATTTGCTAATCATCCGAAACCCCAATTAAACAAAAAGCGAGGCATCGTAAAAAGAGTGCCTCGCTTTTTTATTTCATTTTCTTTTTAAACTTCAAATGGCACAAGTGCCACGCCCTGCATAATCTGTGCTGATTTCGCCCTGATATTCAGGATGCCTTTGCAACCAACATACAGCATAAGAGCATGTCGCTACGGGCTTTAAACCTTTATTCCGAGCATAATCATAAGCAGTTTTCACCAACGTTGAGGCAACACCTCTTCCTCCAATCGCTTCCGGTACGAGCGTATGACGGATATCCAAATGATTTTCACCCAACTCATAGGCAATGTCAGCCTTGTAACCGTCAACCTCTGCCCAGAACTTTCTCTGCGCTTCATCATGATGTACTTCCATAATCTGTATTCATTTAAAGATTTCGGCTACAAGATATAAAAAATTTTCGAAACTCCTTGTGTGCGTTCACAAAAAATAAGAACCTTGATGATACTATAAATAAAAAAGCACGCAGCAAAATTTTGTTTCGCTACGTGCACCTAAATTACTAACTCAAAAAATACAACAGAGAGCCTGTACTTCTATACTGCCCAAGCTCTTATTGCTGCAATGCCTTGCCTAAATTCTCTACTATCTGCGGGTCGGGCAAGTCAGCCTTTCCGAAAAGCAAATATGAAAAATTGTCTGCCAAGACTTCTTCCGGGTCGATGACATACGCTGTATTCCTGCCTACCCGTTCTTGAAAATCGGCAACCTGCTTGGGGTCATAAATCACGGTCACCCCGTTTTGCTGCAAGGGAACGAGCTGGCTGTTCAATGGCACCAAGCCAATCTGGATATAATCGAAAAGCCCTCCTTCGGTATAAGGCTTGTCACTATAAATCACCATGGCACAGTTCACACTGTCTCCCTCCACCGTAAACGGAGCGTAGCTGTCGCGCCGGCTGATATCCGGATTAGAGATAAGTTTCCCCATCAGGTCGGAAGGGAAAACAATCAGACGGTCCAGTACTGTAAAACCGATAACAGAATAGGCTTTCCGCTTCAGCGACACATCTGCACGGGTCATGATATGAAAAAGCTCGTGCGCCACTAAACCAGCCAAGTAATCATCGGGAGCTTTTTCCAACACCCGCTCACCCACTGCTATCCAGTTTTCACGTGTATAGGCGGCAGCTCCTCCCTCCTCTACCATGGATGTCTTTATCAGAATCACCTCCGAGGGAAAAGTAAGTTTCAGCTTCTGCTTTTTAATGGCTGCCTCTACCGCTGCAAATGCTTTATTCAACCGGGCTTTATCTGCTTCGCTCCAGTTCCGGGTAGATTCCATCCCCAACTTCAACAACTGGGATTTCCGTCCTTGCTGAGTCTGAAGACGCACATCAATGTCGAACTGATTCAAACCGGTCGTGTATTGGTCGATGTCGGTAATCAGCATCTGTGCCTCTGCCCGTGTAGCAAAACGATAAGGTATATCTGTAGAAGTTTTCTGCGCCTTTCCGGCAATAGCCAAAAGCAAAGCACAGACAGTAAAAAGCAGGTGTGTCAATTTCATATTCATAATTAGATTGATTAAAAAGGGGAAGCCGCGCCCGTCCCGAAACTGACGGCTTCCCCTTTTGTTGATAATTCCGTTTTTATTCTTTATCTTTCAGAGCAGCGAAGATAAGCCCTTCCAGTTCGTCGGCAAGTTCAGGGTTATCCTGGATGCATTGCTTGGCTGCATCACGGCCCTGCCCTAACTTGGTATCGTTATAGCTGTACCACGAACCGCTCTTCTTGATAATGCCCAGTTCCGAGCCCAGGTCGATAATTTCGCCACTATGCGAAATGCCTTCCCCGAACATGATGTCGAACTCCGCCTTGCGGAACGGAGGAGCCACCTTATTCTTCACCACTTTTACACGCACTTGGTTTCCGATTACATCTTCGCCATCCTTCAGCTGGGATATGCGGCGGATATCCAGGCGGACAGAAGCGTAAAACTTCAACGCATTACCGCCCGTAGTGGTTTCGGGATTACCGAACATCACACCGATTTTTTCACGCAACTGGTTGATGAAGATACACGTGGTATTGGTCTTGCTGATAGCCGAAGTCAGCTTACGCAGGGCCTGCGACATCAACCGGGCTTGCAAGCCGACCTTATTGTCGCCCATATCACCTTCGATTTCAGCTTTCGGAGTCAAGGCTGCCACCGAGTCGATAACGATAATGTCGATAGCCGACGAACGAATCAGTTGCTCGGCTATCTCCAATGCCTGTTCGCCATTGTCGGGCTGCGAAATCCACAAGTTATCAATATCTACTCCCAGCTTGGCTGCATAAAAACGGTCGAAAGCATGTTCAGCATCGATAAAAGCGGCAATGCCTCCCGCCTTCTGCGCTTCTGCAATGGCATGGATAGCCAATGTCGTTTTACCTGAAGACTCCGGGCCGTAGATTTCGATGATACGTCCTTTAGGATACCCTCCTACTCCGAGTGCGGCATTCAGCGCAATCGAACCGGTAGGGATGACTTCCACCTCTTCTACATGGTCGTCGCCCATCTTCATAATCGAACCTTTGCCGAAGTTCTTTTCAATCTTGTCCATTGCAGCCTGCAAGGCTTTCAGCTTCTCGCTGTTATTAGGTTTCGAAGGAGCGCCTTCTACCCCTCCTTCGAATGCCAATTCGTCTTTTTTTGCCATACTTTGTAAGTTTTTAAGTTTGGACTCACTTCAATATCTGCGCGGCATGATCCTTGGTCTTCACTTCTTTCGGAGTGATAACCCGCTCGACAATGCCTTCTTCATTGATAATAAAAGTCGTACGGAACGTACCCATGTACTTGCGTCCACACATGCTCTTTTCTCCCCATGCTCCGAATGCTTCGGTCAGCTTATGCTCGGTATCCGCAATCAGCGTAAACGGAAGCTGGTTCTTTTCGATGAATTTCTGATGCGACTTTTCATCGTTGATGCTCACGCCTATCACTTCATAGCCGGCACGTTGCAAATCGCTGTAATTGTCACGCAAGTTGCATGCCTGAGCCGTACAGCCCGAAGTCATGTCTTTTGGATAAAAATAAAGCACGACTTTCCGTCCTTTATAATCACTCAGATGTATTTCTTTCCCGTTCTGGTCTACGCCCAGCAAATCGGGAGCCTTATCTCCTACATTCATTTTCGCTAAACAATAATTAAATATCAATAAAATCCGGAATCTTACAACTCCAAGTCACCGTCGAACACTTCGTGCCAAGGCAAGCCGTTCTTATTCAGTTCATCCATAAACGGATCCGGATCGAACTCTTCGACATTCCATACACCCGGACGTTTCCACAAACCTTTCAGGAACATCATGGCTCCAATCATGGCGGGAACACCTGTCGTATAACTTACTCCCTGCATGCCGGTTTCCTTGTAAGCAGCCTGGTGCGAACAGTTGTTGTACACATAATAAGTATGCTCCTTACCGTCTTTCAATCCGCGGATACGGCAACCGATGGAAGTTTCTCCTTCGTAATTCTCACCCAAATCCTGCGGGTTAGGCAACACAGCCTTCAAGAACTGCAAAGGCACGATTTCCATGCCGTTGTAGTTGATAGGCTCGATACTTGCCATACCGATATCCTGTATCACACGCAAATGAGTCAGATATTCCTGACCGAACGTCATCCAGAAACGGGCACGCTTGATAGTGGGGAAGTTCTTCACCAGCGATTCCAGCTCTTCGTGATACAGCAAGTATGAATCACGCGGGCCGATGTTGGGATAAGTCAAATCCTTATGGATTTCCAGCGGTTTGGTCGTAATCCACTTGCCGTCTTCATAGTAACGGCCGTTCTGGGTAATCTCGCGGATATTGATTTCCGGATTGAAATTGGTGGCAAACGCCTTATGGTGATTGCCAGCGTTGCAATCTACGATATCAAGATACTGGATTTCGTCGAAATGATGTTTGACAGCGTATGCCGTATAAATGCCGCTTACACCCGGGTCGAAACCGCAGCCCAAAATGGCAGTCAGTCCGGCTTCTTCAAAACGTTTCTTGTAAGCCCATTGCCAGCTGTATTCGAAGTGAGCCACGTCTTTCGGCTCGTAATTGGCTGTATCCAGATAGTTCACTCCCGCCTTCAGACAAGCTTCCATAATCGTCAGGTCCTGATATGGAAGAGCCACATTTATAACGATTTCGGGTTTAAACCCATTGAATAAAGCCACCAGTTCGTCTACATTGTCTGCATCTACCTTAGCGGTCTTGATGTTGGGATTGCCGATTGCCTTTACAATTGCATCGCATTTCGACTGGGTACGGCTGGCAATCATCACCTCGGTAAACACCTCGGGATGCTGAGCCACTTTGTGTGCAACTACGGTACCTACGCCGCCTGCACCGATAATTAATACTTTACTCATTTTTTATTTTATCAGATTTAATGCCCGGTAAACGTTACCGTTCACTATGCAAAGATATGAATTTTTCCGAAACATCATGCAGTATTTCGAGTATATCCGTATTTTTATAGTAACAAACTATTCAAAAAACAAAAACAGATTTATGAAGAAAACAATTTTTAAAGTAGCAGCCCTGCTCTTTGCAGGCATGATGGCAACAGCATGCGGAAGCAGCAAACAGGCAGTACAACCGGTCGACCTGAACGGAGAATGGAACATCGTGACAGTAAACGGAGATACGGTAAACGCAGCCAATGCCCCATTTATCGGGCTGGACATGGCAGAAAAACGAGTATATGGAAACGCCGGATGCAACCGGATGATGGGAAGCTTTGAAGCAGACTCGCTGCATCCGGGCAAAATTCAGTTCAGACAGATAGGAACCACGCGGATGATGTGTCCCGACATGGATACGGAAAGCAAGGTGTTGCAGGCATTGAGCAACGTAAAAGGATATAGCGAAACGGAACAGGGATTGAGCCTGACAGACGCAGAAGGCAAAACCCTCCTGACGCTGGAGAAGAGAGAGACTCCTGCCTTCTCGGTCGCCGACCTGAATGGAGAATGGCTTATCAGCTCCATTAACGGCACGGAAACAGGCGAAATGGAAAATACGCCTTACCTGGCTTTCGACTTTGCAGAAAAGCGCGTGCACGGCAATGCCGGATGTAACATCATCAATGGCAGCTTCTCGCAAGAGGAAGGAGAACCTAACTCTCTGAAATTCTCGCAAATGATTTCCACGATGATGGCATGCCCCGACATGGAGACGGAACGTAAGATACTGGACGCACTGGGAAAAGTGACAAGCTTCTCCGCCAACGCTGACGAAACCGTTTCTTTGCTGGACGAAAGCGGAACGGAAGTACTGACACTGACACGCAACACCGGCACACCGCTTTCGAAAGTGCAATAAAAGCCCCTCAAAAAACTTTCGACGCAGATTGACGCCAGTTTACGCCAATGAGATTATCCTAATTCAACAAAAACTCAAATCGTCAAATCTCATTTGCATCGACCGGCGTCAACCTGCGTTTTTCTATTATATACGCCCACATTCAACCATCTATGCAGATATATTCGGCTTTGCGAACGACAAACATTGCTTCTTCACACGCCTATATTTTATGTTCTCCATATGGAGAACGTACGTCCTTGGTATGGAAAACGTATGTCCCCCGATTGGAGGACGTACGTTTCCCGTATGGAGGACATAAAAACAAGATTTATTTCATACGTTCGAAACGGTAGGCAAACGAAAACATCACGTATCCTCTCAACTGTTCTTCATAGCGTTCGCTGAACGAGGAGGCACCGGCATACCGGGTAAAGCTTTTCCGCTGGCTCAGGATATCTGCCCAATAGACAGACAACTCCCCTCGCCTCTCCTTCAAGAATTTCCATGAAACCTTCAGGTTCCACAACAGCTCGTTGTTGTCTTCTCCACCCATGCCTGTTCCGCTGCGGAACACATAGCCGGCATCTGTGCTTACCACAAAATGCAACGGCAAATTGACCGAGCTTTCCACACCACACGTATAATTCCGCGTATAAGTATTACGATGTTGCAACGAGTTCTTCGACTGGTAGAACGTCCACGACCCCGTCAGGTCGATGTTGCCCCACGAAGGCAAATAAGCCAACCGGATATTGCTGTTCAGCGAGGTGGCACCGGTCACGCTCCGGCTGTTCACATCCTGAGAGGCATCTTCATTTACCAGACTCACATTGTGGTTATAACTTCCGGACACATTCAGGGTCAGATGGAATTGCCTGATACGTCTGTCGTAATATCCGTTCCCCATAATTCCCCAATTGCCATTGATGTTGACCGGAAGCGTTTCGCGTCCGCCCGTATTCCGGTTATAATAAGTGGCACGCGTCACGGCATTGAAGGTCTGGTTCCACGACAGCGAAGTCATGAAGCCTTTCTGAAAGTTATTAAACAAGGCATATACCGAATGGCGGTACGAAGGACGCAGGTTCGGGTTGCTCCTGCGGATAGAAAGCGGGGAGCTATAATCAACAGGCGCCACCATGTCTTCCAACTGGGGTTGCGAAGAGCTCCCGTTATAGCTCAACACCCAATAATTCCCTTCTTTCTGATACGACAGGCTCAACCGTGAACTCCATTCCACCGAACGCGCCACGGTGTCCGCACGGTGTTCGCCCGTAGCCTGATTGATAGACCTGCGCTGAGGTGTCATTCCCACATGGGCAACTATCCCCCAAACTTCATCCGTATAATTGTATTGCAACGAAAGGTTATGCCCAACGGTACGGCTGTGACTCCGTGCACGCAGGCTGTCTATCTCGCCCGCCTCGTATCCTTCGGGCAAGGTTCCCCATGCAGGCTGCCCGTCTTCCCAAGCGGACAAATCATAGGTCGCTCCATCCAAACGTTCGTAATCACTCTCCCATCCATAACTAAGCTGCATCCTCGATTTCTTAGTAAAAGCATGCGTATATCCTAAACGGACTTCATCGTTCATCGAACTTTGCGGCGTATGGCGATACTGGTTCTGATAATAAAGCGAATCTCCTCCGGACACATTCTGCAATTGGTAATAATCGATGGACGACAAGGTATAACTGTCCTGCTTGTTTTTCTGATAGGTATGATTGAGGTCCAGACTCAGAAAATCTCCCTTCGTCCCGATTTTCTGCACCCATTCCAGGCGAAGGTCATAATTATAATCCTTTCCTTTTCCCAACGTTTGCTGGCGGTTGTCGTTCACCCAAGTCTCCTTACCTGTTTCCCCGATATGTGCAAAAGGGTCTTTTGTATCTATCTCTACCGGAGCATTGAAAGTGGCTGTGCGGCTTTGGCTTTGGTTATCACTATTGTCATAACCTCCTGTAGCCGAAAAAATGACAGTGGTCTGTTTGCTGATTTCCCAATTCATGTCAAAACGTCCGCTCGCATTCCGGTTCTTGCCTACCTGCTTATTCTCGGAGGCCGCATACTGGTTTCCGGCAGGCAAATATTGTTCGTTGTATGTCCCCGATTGTCCTCCATTCCGATTATACATATAATTGAGGTTTCCCGACAAGTCCAATCCTTCCTTCACCTTTTTCGTCACATTGAGATTGACCGAGTTGGCGATATTATCTTCATCGGCAGTAGTAAAATTACGGTTGGTCGAACGGAGGTTTACCATAAAGTTATCTCCGTTCTCCTTGAAGCGCATGAGCCTGCCTGTCAAGTCCCGCCGTTTGTGCGTCCCATATCCGCCTTCCGCGTTTGCCAACAGTGTCCCGCTGAACTCCCGTTTGGTTTTCAGGTCGAGCACATAATTTTTTTCATTCGATTTCATGCCGGTTATCTCTTCCTGCTCGGTCGGCTTATCGTACACTTTCAGCTGACTGATGAACTTTACAGGCAGATTTTCCAGCACGACATCCTTATTTCCACGGAAAAAGTCTTTCCCGTTCAAGAGTATCTGCTGAATAGAATAACCATTGTATTTCATCTCTCCCGTTTTCGGGTCGTACGACAAGCCTGGCACGCGCCGCACCAAAGCTTCCAGATACGAACCTTCGGGCGTAGGATAAGCCGCCACATTATAAACGGTGGTATCTCCCTTTTGCTCTACCGGCTTAACCGGTGCCGTCACCACCACTTCCGAAAGAAGCAACGCCTCATCCTGCATCCGCAACGTCCCCAGCCGGAGCGTATCGACTCCCTTTTCAAGGCTCCGAAACAAAGAGGCACACCCGGTAAATGAAGCCTTCAGCAGATAGCCGGTCCGTTTTTCCCGTTCAAACGTCAGACTAAACCGTCCGTCCACGTCTGTTACCGCAGCCTTTACCTGCAAGGTATCGGGCAAACGCATAATCGCCACATTGGCATACGAAAGAGCCTCCTCGCCTTGTTCGCCCGACAAGACCACACGTCCCGTCACGACCTGACGTTGCGCCGTCGCCGTAGCTATCCCCCAAAGCCACATCACTCCTATATATATAATAAGGTATATACGATTCATCCGCTCTTTTCAAAATGAAGAGGCAAATGTAATGAAAAACCGGGAACGGCAGCCTTAATAAAGCCTAAATTCAAAACAAGGCAACGGAAACACGGCAGCCCCTACGCCTGTCGCCTATTTGCACCTCACCCGAAACTGACGGATTGCCCCACCAAGCAGATAATCCTTGTCAGTCTGTCCGACATTTTGTCAGTCTCCCTTATCAAAACCAGTCGATTTTATCCGTGGCACGGCATTTGTTTAAAAATAGGCGTAATGCTTCGGCATTACAGAATCAACTTAATTAGCTAACAAATAAAAAAGATACAATTATGGGAAAGATTATTGGTATTGACTTAGGAACTACAAACTCATGTGTAGCAGTATTTGAAGGTAATGAACCGGTAGTAATTGCCAACAGTGAAGGCAAACGTACTACTCCTTCTGTAGTAGGTTTCGTTGACGGCGGCGAACGTAAGGTAGGTGACCCTGCCAAACGTCAGGCCATTACAAACCCGAAACGTACGGTTTATTCAATCAAACGTTTCATGGGTGAAACTTACGACCAGGTTCAGAAAGAAATTGCGCGTGTTCCTTACACCGTAGTAAGAGGCGACAACAACACGCCGCGTGTAGATATCGACGGACGTCTGTACACTCCGCAGGAAATCTCGGCTATGATTCTTCAGAAAATGAAGAAGACAGCCGAAGACTATCTGGGTCAGGAAGTGACAGAAGCTGTCATCACCGTTCCGGCATACTTCTCAGACTCTCAACGTCAGGCAACCAAAGAAGCCGGACAGATTGCAGGTCTGGACGTAAAACGTATCGTAAACGAACCGACGGCAGCCGCTTTGGCATACGGTGTAGACAAAGCCAACAAGGATATGAAGGTAGCCGTATTCGACTTGGGTGGCGGTACATTCGATATCTCTATCCTGGAATTCGGTGGCGGCGTATTCGAAGTATTGGCAACAAATGGTGATACTCACCTGGGTGGTGATGATTTCGACCAAGCTATCATCAACTGGCTGGTTCAAGAGTTCAAGAACGATGAAGGAGCCGACTTGACTACCGACCCGATGGCTATGCAACGCTTGAAAGAGGCAGCTGAAAAAGCTAAAATCGAACTGTCTTCTTCTACTTCAACCGAAATCAACTTGCCGTACATCATGCCGGTTGCAGGTGTGCCCAAGCACTTGGTTAAGACATTGACGCGTGCCAAATTCGAACAACTTTGCCACGATTTGATTCAGGCTTGTCTGGAACCGTGTAAGAAAGCCATGAGCGATGCAGGCTTGAACACAAGCGATATCGATGAAGTCATCTTGGTAGGTGGTTCTTCACGTATACCGGCAGTTCAGAAACTGGTTCAGGACTTCTTCGGCAAAGTTCCTTCAAAGGGTGTAAATCCGGACGAAGTAGTAGCAGTAGGTGCAGCTATTCAGGGTGCCGTACTGAATAAAGAAGCAGGTGTAGGCAACATCGTATTGCTGGATGTCACTCCGTTGACACTGGGTATCGAGACAATGGGTGGTGTAATGACCAAGTTGATTGACGCCAACACGACCATTCCGTGCAAGAAGAGTGAAATATTCTCTACTGCAGCCGATAACCAGACCGAAGTTACCATCCACGTATTGCAGGGTGAACGTCCGATGGCTGCTCAGAACAAGTCTATCGGTCAGTTCAATCTGACAGGTATCGCACCGGCTCGTCGTGGTGTTCCTCAAATCGAGGTAACCTTCGATATCGATGCTAACGGTATCTTGAAAGTATCTGCCAAGGATAAGGCGACCGGCAAAGAGCAGGCTATCCGTATCGAAGCTTCATCCGGTCTGAGCAAAGAGGAAATCGACCGCATGAAGGCAGAAGCCGAAGCCAATGCAGAAGCAGATAAGAAAGAAAAGGAACGTGTAGACAAGCTGAATCAGGCAGACTCTATGATCTTTACAACCGAGAACCAGTTGAAAGACCTGGGCGACAAGATTCCGGCAGACAAGAAAGCTCCTATCGAAGCAGCCCTGCAGAAACTGAAAGACGCTCACAAAGCTCAGGATTTGGCAGGCATCGATGCAGCAATGGCCGAACTGAACACCGCATTCCAAGCCGCAAGTGCCGAAATGTATGCACAGACAGGCGCTCAAGGCGGTCAGCAGGCAGGTCCTAATGCAGGTCAGGCAAACAACAACCAGAACACTGGTAACAACAAAGACAATGTTCAGGATGCTGACTTTGAGGAAGT
>ENA-UOIW01000494-UOIW01000494.1-human-gut-metagenome-genome-assembly--contig:-P58-NODE-494-length-31928-cov-26.272456_pt1 | contig 31928 bp, 27 predicted proteins | sample MGYA00242334_ERZ723881 | MGnify/ENA metagenome assembly ERZ723881 | reverse complement strand
ACATTCAGAACCACAATCTGACGCTCTAACCAACTGAACTATAGTCACCATGTTGGAGATAGAATATGAATGCTTGCTTAAGGAAGGGTGACTAGTGGGACTCGAACCCACGACATTCAGAACCACAATCTGACGCTCTAACCAACTGAACTATAGTCACCATGTTGATTACCTCTCAAAAGCGAGTGCAAAGGTAGCGATTTATTTTAAATCTACAAATTTTCAGGAAACTTTTTTATAGACATTCGCTATTTCCCCTTATTTATCCTACTAAAAAATCCGACATAAAAAGCAAATCCCTTTACTCCATACTATAAAGACAGACTGATTTACCTTATTGGCTATCTCGCGTTAATAAAGCATAAAGCGAAAGATAAGTTGAAAGATATGAGCAGAAAATACTAACTTTGTTAATTATACTAACGTTTTAAACAGAAGGAATTATGACATTGATTGACGGAAAAGCTATTTCGGAACAAATCAAGCAAGAAATTGCAGCAGAAGTGGCTGATATTGTAGCTCATGGCGGAAAACGTCCGCATCTGGCTGCTATTTTAGTAGGACACGACGGCGGAAGCGAAACCTATGTGGCATCAAAAGTAAAAGCATGTGAAGTATGTGGTTTCAAGTCAACATTGATTCGTTATGAAGACAACGTAACAGAAGAAGAACTGTTGGCTAAAGTCCGCGAATTGAATGAAGACGCCGACATTGATGGCTTCATTGTCCAGTTGCCCTTGCCTAAACATATCTCAGAACAAAAAGTCATCGAAACAATTGATTACCGCAAGGATGTAGACGGTTTCCATCCTATCAATGTAGGACGTATGTCGATTGGTCTACCCTGCTACATTTCAGCAACGCCCAACGGCATCATGGAATTACTCAAACGTTACCACATCGAAACACAAGGTAAAAAATGTGTTGTGTTGGGACGAAGCAACATCGTAGGCAAACCGATGGCCATGCTGATGATGCAAAAGAGCTATCCGGGTGACGCAACGGTTACTGTCTGCCACAGCCGTAGCAAAGACTTGGTAAAAGAGTGTCAGGAAGCTGATATCATCATTGCCGCTATGGGACAACCTAATTTCGTAAAAGCCGACATGGTAAAAGAAGGGGCTGTTGTCATCGATGTAGGTACAACCCGTGTTCCGGATGCAAGCAAGAAATCAGGATTCAAATTAACCGGTGACGTGAAGTTTGATGAAGTAGCCCCCAAATGTTCGTTCATCACTCCTGTACCGGGAGGAGTAGGTCCAATGACCATTGTTTCCTTGATGCGCAACACACTACTTGCTGGAAAGAAAGCCATCTATCAATAATCTGCACACCATTATTAATAATAATTGCCCAGGTATTATATAACATCTATCTCAAAAACCTGGGCAATTAATTTGTCTAAAGAATTAAAATCTCAAAAAACAAAAAGTATAAAACAAGAATCAAGACACCCCTTATTCCATCAGCTTTAAATAAGTCTTCCGCCCCTTTATTTTCACTTGCCACAACAAGCTAAACCGATACCGTTCACGAATATCCGAACAGACGGTTTTCTCCAGATTCTCTTTACGGTCAGCCGCAAACTGCGGACGCAAAGTCGCAAACTCCTTTCGGGCTTGCAACACAGCGCGAGCATTAGCCCATTCGCCTTTACAGGCATAAAAACAACATGCCAGGTAATCCAAGCATTTCCGCACACACAATACCGGCTTCAACTCCTGAGGAGGTAAATTTTTATAAAGCATCAGCAAATTGTTGCGAAAATTCAGAAATGTCTTCTTCGGATTGCTTTTCTTTAACGTAGCCCCACCTACATGGTACACTTCGCACATCGGTAAACACAAAATCTGATATCCACGACTGTGTAAACGCCAGCATAAATCAATTTCTTCCATGTGTGCAAAAAAACGTCCGTCCAATCCGCCTACTTCACGATACACCGAAAGCCTGATAAGCAAGGCAGCCCCTGACGCCCAAAATACCGGAATAGCATCATCATATTGTCCACGGTCTTCTTCGATGTCGTCAAATACCCTTCCTCTACAAAACGGATAGCCATAACGGTCAATAAATCCGCCAGCAGCTCCGGCATATTCAAACATGTTTTTTGCACGCCAATTCAATATTTTAGGCTGGCAAGCAGCTACGTTCGGATGTTCGTCCAGATATTCCACCATCGGCTGCAACCACTGCTTGCCTACTTCTACATCACTGTTAAGCAGCACCACATACTCGGCTTCTACTTGCTGCAACGCCTGATTATATCCTTCTGCAAATCCATAATTCTGCTCTAACTTAATCAAACGCACACCAGGAAACTCTTTTTCCACTACTGCACACGAATCGTCAGTCGAAGCGTTATCAGCCACAACTATTTCTACATTTTCTCCCTGAGACTGTTCGATGACAGAAGGTAAAAACTGACGAAGCATTTGCGCACCGTTCCAGTTTAAAACAACAACAGCAACTTTTGTTTTAGCCATATATCCCCCTCTTATTAGTCATCAGTCGCACAATATCCCTTTCAAAGCTGTTCCATCTTCATTTAACTCTCCCATACGTACCCGTACCAACTGGTTGTCCAAGCCTTCATCTCCTGGTAACTCTACCCGGATATAATTGGATGTGAATCCATGCATCGGAGCCCCTGGCTTGGCATGCTCCATCAATACCACCGCCTCTTGCCCGATATGACGAGTATAAAACGCACGTGTTTTCTCTTCAGACAAAGCAATCAGGCGCTGGCTACGTACGTGCTTTTCTTCCGGCGAAACCACGTAATCAATTTTTAAAGCCTGTGTGCCCGGACGTTCCGAATAACTGAACACATGCAGCTGGGTCACATCCAATCCTTCAATGAAACGGTAAGCCTGCTCAAAATATTCGGCTGTTTCGCCACGTGTACCGACAATCACATCTACTCCGATAAAAGCATCGGGCATATACGACTTAATCGTATGCACTTTCGAAGCAAATAATTGCGTGTCGTATCTGCGGCGCATCAGTTTCAAAACCTCATCGCATCCCGACTGCAAAGGAATATGGAAATGTGGCATAAAGCGTTTTGACCGGGCAACAAAAGCAATGATTTCATCGGTCAGCAAATTGGGTTCAATAGAAGATATACGATAACGCTCAATGCCTTCCACCTCATCGAGCGCCTGAACCAATTCATAAAATGTCTCGCCTGTCGTCTTACCGAAATCGCCGATATTGACTCCGGTCAACACAATCTCTTTACCACCTTCAGCAGCTACCTGGCGTGCCTGCTCCACCAAATCGGCTATCTTCCCGTTACGGCTCCTTCCGCGGGCAAAAGGTATGGTGCAATACGAACAGAAATAATCGCAACCGTCTTGTACCTTTAAGAAATAACGGGTACGGTCTCCTCTGGAACAAGAAGGCACAAATGTACGGATATCTTTCAAAGCCGTAGTAACCGCCTCGCCATGCCCGCGTTTCTCCAGCGTACCCAGATAATTCATCAGTTCTCCCTTTTGTTCAGCCCCCAACACCAAGTCTACTCCCTCAATACTTGCCACCTGCTCGGGCTTCAGCTGGGCATAACATCCCATCACCACCACAAAAGCTCCCGGATGTTCTTTCACCATCCGGTGAATGGCCTGCCGGCACTTCTTATCCGCCACTTCCGTGACCGAACAAGTATTGATTACACATATATCGGCTTTCTCGCCTTTGCGCACCGTTTGCACGCCTGCTTCCTGCAGCATCTTGCCGACAGCAGAGGTCTCGGCAAAATTCAGTTTACAACCCAACGTATAATAAGCCGCCTTTTTATTCTGAAAAATAGAAGTATCTGTCATATCTGTCATTATATAATAAGGTGTATGCAACACATTCATTCAATAAGGTGCAAAGTTACACATTATTTTGGGCAGAAAAAACAGAGGCAATACAGAATCTTTCCTGCAAGATTAATAATCTTGTGCGTGTAAGATTATTAATCTTCAAGCTGTAAGATTATTAATCTTGCAAGGAAGGCACTAATAACAAAGCACAAAACATATTTTTTCAAAAAAAAAGTGCAATTTAGAGAACAACGTATTAAAAAACTCTATATCTTTGCAGCGTTTTAAGAAGACAACTAAGTATTACAGATTTAAAAAAGCAAAGAAAATGAAAAAATTAGTATTTTTGTTCGTAGCATTTGCTGCTGTTTCTTTCGCTTCTTGCGGAAACAAAGCAGCTAACACTGAAAGCACAGTAGATTCTTCAGCAGTAGTTGAAGAAGCAGCTCCGGTAGTTGATGATTCTACAGCAGTAGATTCTACAGCAGCCGTTGCAACTGATTCAGCAGCTGTAGCTGAATAATTTATCTCGAACAACCAGAGAGAATTGAAAAGTCTGTAAGCTCAGCCTGCAGACTTTTTTTATGCCCTTTTCCACCGACCTCCCCTTTCATAAAGATGCATTCCTACAAACATAAAACGGCAGGCAAAAAATAAGTTCGGGGAATAATAAGGATAGCAAATATCCAATGATAAATTGCCAACTGTCTTTATAGATTTATCCAAGAAACAGAAAATTAAAAGTGAGGCACAAAAGATAAAACTTTCGTTTTACACACTTTTGTACCTCACTTATTCTTTAATAAAAACAGAAGCAAGTATTACAAGTTCCGCCCGTGGCAGTTCTTATATTTCAAACCACTTCCGCACGGACAAGGGTCGTTGCGCCCTACAGTCTTTTCGGCACGGTAAGGCTCTTTTTTCGCTTCGCGTGTATCCTTGCCTGCTGCCTGTTGCTGGTTCGGGTCGTTCAGGTCCTGCTTCTCTTCCCGGTATTGCTGACGAGGACGTTGAGGTTCAGGAGCCGCCTGACGCACTTGCTGAGGCTCCTGCACCGGAATCTGACCACGCATCAATACGGAGATGGTATTGTTATTGATTTTATTCACCATCGCATCAAACAGGTTGACCGACTCTAACTTGAATATCAACAACGGGTCTTTCTGCTCGTAGCTTGCGTTCTGTACCGAATGTTTCAGTTCGTCCAGCTCGCGCAGGTTTTCTTTCCAGGCATCGTCGATAACGTGTAACAGGATAGCTTTCTCGAAGGCTTTCACGATGGCCTTTCCTTCGGTCTCGTAAGCTTCTTTCAGGTTCACCGAGATGTTGTACATCCGTTTTCCGTCGGTTATCGGAATCAGAATGTTCTGGTAAATCTGTCCCTGGTTTTCGTATACCTGCTTGATGACCGGTGTAGCAATCTGCGCCATACGGTCTGTCTTGCGGCGGAACAAATCCATCGCGCTCTGGAAGGTCTGTTCAGCCAGTTCGTCCTTATTCTTATTGCGGAAGTCCTCATCAGAGAACGGTGTTTCCATCGCCAGGGTCTGAAGAATCTCCATCTTGGCATCGTCGTATGTGGGCTGAACCACCGCATTGTAGCAACGGTCCCAAATCATATCGGCGATATCCATACCGATACGTTCGCCCATCAAGGCATGGCGGCGTTTCGTATAAACCACGGTACGCTGCTTGTTCATCACGTCATCGTATTCCAGCAAACGCTTACGGATACCGAAGTTGTTTTCTTCCACCTTCTTCTGCGCACGCTCGATAGACTTCGAAATCATGCTGTGTTCTATCATCTCGCCTTCCTTGAATCCCATCTTATCCATCCAATGAGCCAGACGGTCGGAAGCGAACAAACGCATCAGGTCATCTTCCAAGGATACGAAGAATACAGAAGAACCCGGGTCTCCCTGACGTCCGGCACGACCACGCAACTGACGGTCGACACGGCGTGACTCATGACGCTCGGTACCGATAATAGCCAAACCGCCTGCAGCTTTCACTTCGGGACTCAGCTTGATATCCGTACCACGACCTGCCATGTTGGTAGCAATGGTCACCGTACTGCTCTGACCGGCTTTCGCCACGATTTCGGCTTCCTTCTGGTGCAGCTTCGCATTCAATACGTTGTGAGGAATCTTACGCAAGGTAAGCATCTTGCTCAACATTTCAGAGATTTCGACCGAAGTGGTACCTACCAGCACCGGACGTCCTGCCTGTACCATCTTTTCGATTTCCTCGATGACGGCCTTATATTTCTCACGCTTCGTCTTATACACACGGTCGTTCATGTCGATACGGGCTATCGGACGGTTGGTCGGTATCACAACCACATCCAGCTTATAGATATCCCAGAACTCGCCCGCTTCCGTTTCGGCCGTACCGGTCATACCGGATAACTTGTGGTACATACGGAAATAGTTCTGCAAGGTAATGGTAGCGAATGTCTGGGTAGCCGCTTCAATCTTCACTCCTTCCTTGGCTTCTACTGCCTGGTGCAAGCCATCGCTCCAACGGCGGCCCTCCATGATACGTCCGGTCTGTTCGTCGACAATCTTCACCTGACCGTCCATTACCACATAGTCGGTATCTTTTTCAAACATCGTGTATGCCTTCAGCAACTGGTTGATGGTATGTACACGTTCTGCCTTGATGGCATAGTTCGTCATGAATTCGTCTTTTTTGGCAAGCTTTTCCTCGTCGCTCAGCCCGGGCTCGTTTTCCAAAGCGGAAAGCTGGGCCGCGATATCAGGCAACACGAACAAGGTAGGGTCTTGCGACTTGCCGGTAATCAAGTCGATACCTTTATCGGTCAAGTCAACACTTTTCAGTTTTTCATCTATCACGAAATACAGAGGTTCCACCGCTTCGGGCATACGCTTGTTGTTCTGTTCCATGTAGATTTCTTCGGTCTTCAGCATACCTGCCTTGATACCCGGCTCGCTCAGGAATTTGATGAGCGGCTTATTCTTAGGCAAAGCCTTGTGGCTGCGGAACAAAGCGAGAAAACCGGCTTCCTGGTCTTCCTTCTTATCCGAAGCAATCAGGCGCTTGGCATCTGCCAGGTATTGGGTAGCCAACTTGCGCTGTGCCTCCACCAGTCTTTCTACCAGCGGGCGGAGCACTTCGAATAACTGCTCGTCGCCTTTAGGCACCGGACCGGAAATAATCAACGGAGTACGCGCATCATCAATCAATACGGAGTCGACCTCATCGACGATGGCATAGTTATGCTGACGCTGTACCAGGTCTTTCGGGCTTACCGCCATGTTATCACGCAAGTAATCGAAACCGAACTCATTATTGGTACCGAAGGTAATATCCGCCATATAGGCACGACGGCGTGCCGCCGAATTGGGTTGGTGCTTATCGATGCAGTCCACACTCAAACCGTGGAACATATAAAGCGGGCCCATCCACTCCGAGTCACGCTTTGCCAGGTAATCGTTGACCGTCACCACGTGTACGCCATTACCAGTCAAGGCATTCAGGAATACCGGCAACGTAGCCACCAGTGTCTTACCTTCACCTGTTGCCATTTCGGCTATCTTGCCCTGATGCAATACCACACCACCGAAAAGCTGCACGTCATAGTGCACCATGTTCCAGGTAATCTCATTGCCTCCGGCTATCCAATGATTCTTCCAGATAGCCTTATCGCCTTCTATCCGGAGGAAATCTCTTCCTTGTGCTGCCAGATCACGGTCCATATCCGTAGCTGTCACTTCGATTTCCTCATTCTCGGCAAAACGGCGTGCCGTATCTTTCACGATGGCGAAAGCCGTAGGCAATACGTCGTTCAATGCTTTTTCGTATTTATCGAGAACTTCTTTCTCCAGTTTGTCTATCTGATTGAAAATCGGTTCACGCTTTTCGATGTCTGTCTGTTCGATGGTTGCCTTCAGGTCTGCAATCTTCTGGTTCTCTTCAACGGCAGAGTCCTTGATGTACTTCTTCAATTCTTCTGTCTTGGCACGCAGCTCATCGTTCGTCAACTTCTGGATTTCCGGATATACTTCCTTCACCTTATTCACCCACGGCTGGATTTCTTTCATGTCGCGAGTCGCCTTGTTTCCGAAAATCTTGCTTATAAATTCATTAAATCCCATTATGTTGTTGTTTTTATTATTTCTGATAAAAAATGATTATTCTATTTCGGTTGCAAAGATAAAAAATTCGCCCTGTATCCGAAAACATCATGGATACAAATTACTTGCGAATGCCCGTAAGAGGGGCCGACATGGCGGCGTTGGGCGCCCGAATGCGCATGAAATGAGCTACTGTAGGAGCAATGGTAGCTACCTTGACCGGTGTATACAGAATTTCCGGCTTTATATTGTTACCTATGAAAACAAGCGGGACCGAAGCGTATGTATCACGCACAACATGAGTGGAATGTGAGGCTTCATCGATAACCGACCACCCGGGCATGATTTCCACATATATATCGCCCGAACACTTCGAATTGAACGTGTTGCGGATTTTATCGATACGCGGAGTCCATGCTCCCAGCAACAGGCGTTGCGAAGAGTAAGCCGTACGCACACCGCTCATCTGCACCACGAAATCGGAAGCACGGTTCAATATCTCCGTCAGGTTCAGCTTACGGTCCTCTATCAGTTTATGATTTAAATAAATTTGACGGTCGTAATAAGTCTCTACATATTGGCCGGGGCCATATACCGCCATCAGGTACATATTCAACAGAGCGGCACAACGCTCGATATGAAACTCACCGCTGGGGATACGGTATTGGGCTGCATCTTTGGGTTCGGCATCCACATAGCCCGTAGAGGTAATAAAGAACAAGGTATTCGCCAATCCTACTTTCCGGTCAATCAAGTCCAGCAGGTCCGCTATTGACTGGTCCAGGCGCACATACATGTCCTGGATTTCCATCGCATACTCCGTATTCGGCTTATGGGCATAATTGCCCGCATAATACGAGAGGGTAAGCAAATCGGGGATATTGTCCTTCCCTACCTGTGTGTTTTGCAGGCAAGCGTTCACCAGGCGGTTCACCTCATCGTTCACATACGGACTGGTCTTGAACTTGCGGTATTTCTCTCCGCGCTCGTCAGAGAAATCATGCTTGAAAGTCACTTGCTTGACCGAAGAGGTCACATAGCGATACGAAGTGACGGGCAGGTAAGGTCCCCACGTCAGGCTTCCGATACGGAAATCGAGCCCTTCGTAATCATTGTATGTCGTCACCCATTCGGGGAAAGTGCCATAATAAGTAGAGCCGCACCATTTGCCGGTCTCGTCGTTCAGCCAAAGCGCACACTTTGCCGCATGCCCTGCCGAAAGGACAGCCATCTCACGCGTAGGAGCAATCGAATAAACCTCAGCGGCACCATTCGAAGCCACCATCAGCTCGTCCGACAAAGTAGAGACCAACAAGTGTTGGGGCGAAGTGCTCTCGGAAGTGTAAATGCCCATATAGGCAGGGTCGTCTACGCACTTTATCATCCGCAGCGTATTGCGGTCCATCCAGCGGTTGCCTACGATACCATTATAATAAGGTGTAGTCCCGGTATAGACAGAAGCCACCGCCGACGAGCGGTCCATATTGATGAAATCGTATTCTGCATTGCAATACACACGTCCTTCTTTCATCAGCCGCTTGAAGCCTTTCTCGCCATACAGGGCAGAGAACGCCTCGATGTAATCCGAACGGAGCTGGTCGATGGTCAGTCCCACGACCAGACGGGGTACGGGCGACGTAGTCTGCGCCTGCAGACCAGTCAAGACAATGACGGTAATTAAAGATGTCAGTATGCGTTCTTTCATTTCTTTTTATTCCAAACTAAAACACGGCTCACAGAGTTTACCAGCAAACCGAGTGCCAAAGGTAATATTGTTAAATTAAATTTTTGCCCACAAATCAGGAATATCACCATAAATAATGTTAAATACACCATATTTATGAGGTGATAAGGGTCTTTTCGCCCCTTTATCTCGTGCCAAAGCAGGAACGGAAGGTAAAATAAAGGTATCGGATTGAACAACCAGAGCAGCCAGTTGGAGCCTACCGTCGGGTGGATAGAGAAGAAAAACAGGAAAGCCACAACGCATCCGGCAAGTCCCTGCAAGGTGCACAAGAGCAAATCCCAGCCCCACCATACGCGCCGACGCTTCCATTGTATCCATCCCATCAGGACACATACCGCAAGGAACAGGACTCCGCACGTCAGGGGAGATAACGGGAAACCCGCCTCTACCGGTTCGGGGTCGACATCCACAATGGTCGTCTTTTCGGATACCAACGGACGTCTAGAACCGTCGGGCGCCACGATATAGGCGCTATCGGCATAATGCAGCATATAGAAAGGCGCAAACATCTGCAAGCGCTTCCCTATCGGTTTGTCGGCTTCCGCGCCCAGGCATAAGTCGATGCCGAACTCATCCCACGGGGCCTCCGTAGTAAATTCATGCACAATACTGCGGAAAGTCTTCCCGCTTATCGAATCGGCATACACCACCTTGCCGTTGATAGCTTCCTCTATCCGGTCACGGGCACGGGTAGTACAGTTATCATAGAAATAATTATAACGGTACACGCGGTTCTCGGGGCGGTAATTTTCTTCGAGCAAGGCAAGCAGCTTCAGTTTTTCGTCCTGAGTCAGGTTCAATACTTGCTGGTAGACCGAGGAGCCGCGCATGGTATATTCTTCTACAAAATATATATAAGGTGTAATCCCCAACTGGTAATCGGTCTCTCCCTTCACAAAACGCCAGACGAAATGAGGCGTCCCGAAGCTGAACATGCCATAGTTGAAAACCAGGTCGGTTCTTCGCGTATAGTTTTCGTAACGGATGGCCGTATGCCCGAAATGCGCATAGATTTCACTTCCCGGAGCACAGGTAACCAAACTGAACCGTATGCTGTCCGACTTGAAGCCGGATGCGTGAGCCATGTTAACTATAAGCAACGCCAAGAACAGATAGATGAGTTTTCTCTTCATTATATATTCATTTCAGTCTCAATTCGGGTGCAAAAATACAAGGAATAATCAGATGTCCGAAAGAAAATCCGAGTTTTATTGCGTGACCTATTTATTTTTTAGTTTACTTTGCACCGCAAAAAACGAAAAAAGAAGTGAACTTAGTAATCGACATAGGCAATACCGTTGCCAAACTGGCCGTGTTCGACAAGGAAGACATGGTAGAAATCATCCGTGGGTCAAACCACTCACTGGACTGTCTTCCCATGCTATGCCACCGCTATCCCATCGAACAAATCATCATCGCGTCGGTCATCTCGCTGAGCAATACCATCCGCAGGCAATTGAGAAAAATAGAGCTGCCCATCTTGGAGTTAACATACGAAACCCCCATTCCTATCCGGAACATGTATAAAACCCCCAAGACCCTGGGCATGGACCGGCTGGCGGCCGTAGTAGGAGCCAACTACCTGTGTCCCGGTAAAAACCTGCTGGTAGTAGATGCAGGCACCGCCCTGACCTATGAGTTCATCGACGCGGAAGGATGCTATTGGGGAGGAAACATCTCACCGGGCATCTACACCCGCTTCAAGGCCCTGAACGCTTGTTGCGACAAGCTTCCTCTGATAGAAAAGGGCGGCGATTTGCCCGAGTTCGGATACAGTACCGAAACCGCTATCCGTGCCGGAGTCATCAAGGGGATTGAATTCGAAATAACGGGCTATATCCATCTGATGCAAAAAAAATATCCCGACCTTTTGGTTTTTTTAACCGGAGGAGATAAATTTTCTTTTGATACAAACTTAAAAAGTATCATCTTTGCAGACAGATTTTTAGTGTTGAAAGGTTTAAACAGAATATTGAACTATAATGTTAAGAAATAAAGTACTTCTCTTTAGCGTGCTGATGTTAGGAAGCTGCCTGACGGCTATCGCCCAATCGAGCACAAACTCTCCTTATACACGATATGGTTTGGGTGATTTGTCCGACCGGGGATTTGCCAACAATGCCGCCATGGGAGGCGTAGGTTACGGTATGCGTTACAGCGGAAACATCAACCTGACCAATCCGGCTTCCATATCTTCCGTCGATTCACTCTCGTTTATGTTCGACTTGGGCATGAGCCTGAAAAGCTCCAACTACAAGGAAAACGGAATCAGCTCCAACGCCAAAAACTCCAGTTTCGACTATATAGCCATGCAATTCCGCCTGCACAAGCGGCTGGGCTTTGCCATCGGCTTTACTCCATTCTCGAATGTAGGATATAATTTCTCGACCACCACACCGGTAGAAGGAAACGAAGATTATACCGCCACCAATACGTTTTATGGGGACGGTGGACTGCAACAGGTTACTGCGGGACTGGGCTTCAAGATACTGGACAATCTTTCTATCGGAGCCAGTGCCGGATACATCTATGGTAGCCTGGATTATCAGTCGAGTGTCGCGTTCAACACCAACAGCGACCAGACCATCGTCTACAACAGTGTCAGAGTCAAAAGTTATGTGGCTGACTTCGGTTTGCAATACACCCAAAAGGTGGGCAAAGAGGATAACCTTACGTTAGGTTTGGTATACGGACTGGGGCATGTATTAGGTTCTACCGACACGCGAGGCATCCAAGTCACGGACAATGAAAACTATTCGGTAACCAATGAAACGGTCCTGAAGGACGCATACGGCATTCCACACACATTCGGTGCCGGCCTTGCCTATACGCACAAGGACAATTTAACTATCGGAGCCGACTATACCTTGCAGAAATGGTCTTCAGTAAAATACCAGAACCTTGACAATATGTACAAGGACCGGACGAAGATAGCCATAGGAGCCGAGTTTCTGCCCAACCCTCTCGGAAGAAACTATTTGCAACGTATCCGTTACCGCGTGGGATTCAACTATGCTACTCCTTACCTGAAACTTCCCCAATACGAAGGTCCGTCTGAATACAGCATCAGTGCCGGATTCGGATTCCCCCTTAACGTGTTCCAGTATAAAACCATCTTGAGCCTGACAGGTCAATATGTACGGGTAAAACCCTCTGTATCCAACCTGTTGTCGGAAGACCGTTTTGTCATCAAATTAGGGCTGACCTTCAACGAACGCTGGTTCATGAAGTGGAAAGTCAACTAATGAAAGCGACCGGAAACCCGATGTCATGAAATATGTAGGGCTGTTGGCTATATGGTTTCTTTGTTCCATCCCGCTCTGTGCACAAACAGGAAAAGAAGATGGTTCGCGCTTCGGACACGGTGAAGACAGTGTCCGTTGCCGGCAAAATATCGTCCTTTATAAAGGCTACATGCAGGCGAACGACTATCGCAAAGCGTATGTACCGTGGAAAGCTGTATTCGAGGAAACTCCGTGGGCACAAATCAGCACCTATACCAACGGAACCCAGATTCTGCGCGCGCTGATTGCCGAGTCGGCAAATGAAGAAGATAAAGAACATTACCTGAAAGAACTGATAGCGGTACACGACCAATGCATCAACTACCTGGACTCGCTCAACACATTGGCTTCTGCTCCTGTTACATCCGGCTTTATTATGGGAATGAAAGTACACGATTACGTGATGTTCTCCATGCATCCGGATATCGACAAGGCATACCGCATGGAACAACAAGCCATAAGCCAGGAAAAAGAAAACTCTACCTACTTCATGTTGCAAGACCTGATGGACTTATCTCTGCAAAAGCTGAAAGCGGATGCCGACCACATCGAACAGTTCATCCAAGACTACCTGACAGCATTGCATTACGCCAACGCCCAGTTAAAGCGAACGGGGTCTGATGCACAGGAACAGCCCTTATGGACTATGACCAAAGACTATATCGACTCCCGTTTCATCGAAAGCGAACAAGCCACCTGCGAAAAGCTGCAAAAGATATATGCTCCCAAGATAGCACGGCACAGGACAGACCTCTCCTACCTCAACCAGGTAATATCGACATTGAAGCAACTGAAATGCACCGGAGAAGACGCTTACCTGATGGCTTGCGAAGCAGCATACGAACTGACTCCTACAGCCGAGAATGCAGCGGGATGCGGACGCCTTTGCTACAAGCGGGGAGAAACAGACAAAAGCATCACGTTCTTCGAAGAAGCCATTATGCTTGACCCCGATTCGGTCCGGAAAGCCGCTTACTGCTATGATGCCGCCATCGTCTTGTTCAGGCAAAAGCAATGGAAACGGGCAAAACAGTTCGCCCAAAAATCCATCGACTTCAATAAGGACGATGGGAAAGCCTACATACTGATAGCCCAGATGTATGCTTCGAATCCCAACTGGTGTAAAGAGACGACACTGAACCAATGCACGTTCTATGCCGTAATCGATAAATTGAAGAAAGCACAAACCGTCGATGCAAGCCTGACGGACGAAGCCACGCGGCTTATCGACGCATATACCAAACATATTCCTAACGCAAAATCGCTTGCCGACTTAGGCTTGCAGAAAGGGAATGCCGTCATCATCGGCGGCTGGATAAACGAAACCATAATTTTAAGATAAACCAATATTATGCCCCATAAACCGACAAACAAGAGATACATGTTCCCGCTTAGCCTGACGGTTATCGTATGGATAGCCATGATGTTCGTTTTCCTGCCTTCGTGCAAGAAAAAAGAGAACCTGGCAGCTGCAGTAGGAAAAGGAGACTCAATACCCGATATGCGTACCACCGGAGTTACAACCTACATTTCCGATTCCGGCATGATACGCTATAAAATCATTACAGCCGAATGGCTGGTCTATAGCCGGATAGACAGTCCGTATTGGGCTTTCAAGAAGGGTATCTACCTGGAAAAGTTCGATACCCTGTTCCGTATCGATGCCAGCATCAAGGCAGATACAGCCTATTTTTACGAACCTAAGAAATTATGGGAACTGCGCGGAAACGTGCACATACGCAGCCAGCGGGGAGACAAGTTCGATACGCAACTGATGTACTGGGACCAGAACAAAGAGCGTATCTATTCCGACCGCTTCATCCGGATAGAACAGACGGACAAAGTATTGACGGGCTACGGCTTCGAGTCGAACCAACAGATGACCGAATACCAGATATACAACAATACCGGTATATTCACCGTCGAAGACACGGCACCGGCAGATACCGCCAACCAACCGAAAACCAACTGAGCAACGACATGACAGGCCTTATCATCAAACTCCTTATATGTATAGCGCTTTCCACCTTCTTTGCAGGGATGGAAATCGCTTTTCTGTCTTCCAGCAAGCTCCGCTTCGAGATGAAGAAAGACAACAGCCTGCCGGCACGGATTCTATCCCGGTTCTACCGCAACGCCAACCATTTTGTCTCTACCATGCTGGTAGGCAACAGTGTCTCGCTGGTGATGTTCTGCATCTGGATGATTGAATTGCTCGATCAACATGTCTTCCTGTCGATGGGCATTCCCCCTCTTTTATTACTCCTTATCGAGATGCTTATCTCGGCAATCATCATGGTCATTACCCTCGAATTCATCCCCAAGACCCTGTTCAAGATGTTCCCGGGACATTGCCTGTACGTTTTTGCCGTCCCGGCTTTCGTATGCTACGTCATTCTCTACCCCATCAGCCGGCTGGTGTCTTCGCTTTCCGCCGGCATTCTCCGCATATCCGGACATAAGGTAGACAAGAAAGCCACCGAAATGGCATTTACCAAAGTCGATTTGGACACCTTTATCCAAAACAGCCTGAAAGATACAGACAACCCCGAAAACATCAATACCGAAATCGAACTGTTCCGCAACGCGCTCGACTTTTCGAATATCAAGGCACGCGACTGCATGATTCCCCGCACCGAAATCATCGCGGTCGAGCTGGATACGCCACTCGACAAGCTGAAAGAGACCTTCATCGAGCACGGCATCAGCAAAGTCATTGTCTACAAAGAGAATATTGACAACATCGTGGGCTACATCCATTCTTCCGAAATGTTCAAGCCTCTTACCGACTGGCATAAAAACATACGGCGCATCCCCATCGTGCCCGAATCGATGAGCACCCATAAGCTGATGAAACTCCTGATGCAGCAAAAGCGTTCGCTGGCTGTAGTCGTCGACGAGTTCGGAGGGACTTCGGGCATTGTCTCGATGGAAGACCTGGTAGAAGAAATCTTGGGTGACATCGAAGACGAGCACGATACCAATTCTACCGTAGCAAAAGCCATCGGCGAAAACGAATACATCTTCTCGGGACGCCTCGACATCGAGAAAGCGAACGAAGAATTCGGGCTCGACCTGCCCGAAAGCGATGAATACCAGACCATAGGCGGACTGATACTCCACGAGTTCCAAAGCTTCCCGAAAGCCCATGAAGTGGTGGTCATCAACCGGTTCCATTTCAAGATAATCAAGGTCACGGCTACCAAAATAGAACTGGTAAAACTGAAAGTTATGCCGCAAACCTAAGGAAAACATCATTTTTTTGTCGAAAAACAGCTTTGCTAAACACATTTTTTGTATCTTCGTGCGCTAAAAGGAAAAACAATAAACAAAATAATCACTTTAAATGGCAACTTTACAATCAATTAGAAGCAAAGGACCACTTTTGGTCATTGTAATCGGTCTTGCCCTTTTCGCTTTCATCGCGGGTGACGCCTGGAAAGTACTCCAGCCGCACCAAGGAAGACAAGACGTCGGAGAAGTCAACGGAGAGAAGCTCTCCGCACAAGAGTATCAGCAAATGGTAGACGAATTCAGCGAAGTCATCAAGCTGACCAACGGACTGAATTCACTCAACGAAGACCAGCTGACAAACATCAAGGACCAGGTATGGAATACCTATGTCACCAATCAGCTGATTGCCGCCGAAGCCGAGAAACTGGGTCTGACCGTTACCGACAAAGAACTTCAGGCAATCATCGACGAAGGCACCAATCCCCTGTTGATGCAGACTCCGTTCCGCAATCCGCAGACAGGAGCGTTCGATAAGGATATGCTGAAGAAATTCCTGGTAGAATACGCTAACCTGGGTTCTTCACAGATGCCGGCACAGTATGCCGAATATTATCAGAAATTGGGCAACTTCTGGAAATTCGTAGAAAAGACACTGAGACAGTCTACTTTGGCTTCGAAATACCAGAACCTGATTGCCAAATCATTGATTTCAAATCCGGTAGCTGCAGAAGACGCATTCAAGGGACGTACCGAGCAGAGCGACTTGCTTTTGGCAGGTGTTCCTTACGCCAGCATCAGCGACTCTACCATCACCGTATCCGACGATGAAATCAAGAAGCTTTACAATGAACGGAAAGAGGCATACAAGCAGCCCGAAGAAACCCGCGACATCCAATACATCGATGTACATGTAGTTCCTTCCGCCGCCGACCGTGAAGCCGTATTGAAAGAAGTGACTGAATACAGCAACCAGCTGGATAAAACGACCGACGACTATGCCGCGTTTATCCGTTCTACCGGCTCGGCTGTCAACTATACCGGTGTAGCTATCAACAAGACATCGCTTCCGCAAGACGTGGCAGCCCGTCTTGACTCCGCTTCGGTAAACGAAGTGTATGGTCCTTACTACAACCAAAGCGATGACTCTTACAATGCTTTCAAGATTATCGCCAAGGCTACCGCTCCCGACTCTATCCAATACCGTCAGATTCAGGTAATGGCTGACACAGAAGCACGCCGTACCGAACTGTCAGACAGTATCTATAATGCCATCAAGGGTGGTGCCGACTTTGCCGAAGTGGCAAAAGCATACGGACAGACCGGCGAAAGCACTTGGATTAACGCACTGAGCTGGGAAGGCGCGGAACTGGATGCCGACAACCTGACATACATCCAAACGCTCATCAACCAGCCGGTAAATGAACTGAAGAATCTGAAAATCGGACAAGCCAACCTGATTATCCAAGTAATGGGCAAAAAAGCCATGAAACCGAAATATCAGGTAGCCGTTGTAAAATGCCCGGTTGAGTTCAGCAAAGAGACTTACAGCGACGCATACAACAAGTTCAGCCAGTTCGTTGCCCAGAACACGACACTGGAAGAAATGAAGAAAAACGCCGAAGAAGCCGGATACAGCCTGATTCCCCGTTCCGACTTCCCGAGCAACGCACACTATGTAGGCAATATCCACTCTACCCAAGACGCTTTGCGCTGGATTTTCGACGCGAAAGTGGGCGAAGTGTCTCCGCTCTACGAATGTGGCGACAACGACCACATGATAGTAGTAGGCTTGGAAGGCATCAACAAGAAAGGTTATGTCAACATCAACAAAGTGGCGAATATGTTGCGTGCCGAAATCATCCGCGACAAGAAAGCGGAACAGCTGATGGACCAGATGAACGGCTTCAACAGCCTGGCACAAGTAAAGGAAATGAAAGATGCCGTAAGCGACAGCGTGAAACACGTAACATTCAACGCGCCGGCTTACATCTCGGTTACACATGCCAGCGAACCGGTAATCAGCGCATACGCTTCGAAAACCGATGTTGACAAAGTGTCAGCTCCCATCAAAGGCAATGCAGGTGTCTATATGATTCAGGTATATGCCAAAGACAAGGGCAGCGAAGAATTCGATGCCAAGAAAGAAGAAGCTACACTCACCTCTATGGGTTCGGCATACGCCAACCAGTGCATCTATGAATTGAGAGAGAAAGGCGAAGTGACCGACCAGCGTTACCTCTACTTCTAACGCAGGAAGGCAACTTGCCGGAAAAGCCGCAGCGGTACAAAAGGCGCAGCGTTTTCATGAAGATGAAATGCATGAACGCGTCTTTGTACCGCTGCGGTCGTTTTCCCCAAGAAAACTCAAAAGAACGAGAATAAAAAAACTCATGACTCTATTCATATACGACCAGACTTTCGAAGGATTGCTTACGGCTCTGTTTGATGCTTACGCACGGCGGACATTCCCTAACCAACTATTGCGTGAAACAGAGCCTTTGCCTTTGTTCTACGACGAAGTGCATCACGTAATAACCGATACCGTCAAAGCCGAACGGGTATGGAAGGCTTTGTGCCGGAAACTATCGCATCGTACAACAACCTGCATCACGTATTGCTGGCTATCGGAAGCACCCGAGGCACCCATGCTCCTGATGCGTTACATGAAAACGATATTCGATGCTAAACAACCCGTCGACACCAACTTTGCCGACCCGACTATTCTGGCTGTTACCCAACTGGGCAGGAAAGTAAGCGGCGAACGGTATCGCATCCTGCAATTCATGCGTTTTCAGAAACTGGCAGACGGAACCTATTTCGGCGTCATGGAGCCTTTATATAATGTCCTGTCGCTGACCATCGCCCATTTCCGCGACCGTTTTGCCGACCAGCGATGGATTATCTACGACGCGCGCCGACGTTTCGGCTATTATTACGATGGCAAGGAAGTGAATGAAATTACTTTTACCGACCCCGACCAGACGGCATTGGCAACAGGAAAGCCCGACGAAAGCCTGCTAGACAAGAACGAAAAGCTTTATCAGACACTTTGGAAAAACTATTTCCACTCCATCTGCATCCGCGAACGGCTCAATCCTGTCAAGCATAAGAAAGACATGCCTGTGCGCTACTGGAAATACTTGACCGAGAAAGACTGAACACGAGAATAAGAACCGAACACAGAGCCACAGAGATTTATTGACTTACCAACTAACCATTTCTTGACTTCATCATTTTTTAGCATGTAAAAATTTGTTTGGTGCTTCAAGGAATGAAAACGAGTTGCGTAAGCTTGAACGGAAGGTATTGATGAAGTCCGGAATCGCCACCAAAGCCAATTGCTTCCCCCGATGCATCTGACTGCATTTGCTGGAAGATTAATAATCTTACAGCCGAAAGATTAATAATCTTATTGCTTGAAGATTATTAATCTTATCAGAAACGAAGCTATCTGCTCCGTTACAGGCAGTAGGATGTGTAGGCGGTTTTTTAAATCTTGAGAACCGAACACAGAAACACAGAGTCACAGAGGAAATGATTAGTTGGCAAGCAAATAAATCTCTGTGACTCTGTGTCTCTGTATTCAAAAAAACATCCACGGCTAAAACGGGAAGAGCAGCGGAAGAACAAAAATCATCACAACGCCCATGATAATCTGCAACGGCAATCCTACCTTGACATAATCCATGAACGTATATTGCCCGGCAGGCATCACCAAGGCATTGGGCGGTGTAGAGAAAGGCGAAGCGAAACACATGCTGGCAGCCACCGTCACCGCAAACAGGAAAGGAACCGGACTGACATCAATCTGCATGGCACTCTGCAAAGCTATCGGAGCCATGAGCACGGCCGTAACCGTATTGCTGATGAACATCGTCATCAAGGAAGTGGTGAAATAAATGCCTGCCATCAAGACCAAAGGTCCGTGTGTGCCCAATCCGCTGACCAGCGAACTGGATATGTAATCGGAAGCGCCGGTCTTTTCCAATGCCAGCGACATGGGGAGCATCCCGGCAAACAACACAATGGTTTCCCAGTTGATGGTCTTGTAAGCCGCCTCCACATTGCGGAAGCATCCCGTAAGCACCATCAGCATGGCGGCAATCATCACCGCCGTAACCGGAGCCACTGGAATGAAGTCGAAAACCATCATGGCTACCATCAGGAGCATGATAACGGCTGCTACCGGGGCTTTATAGTCCAAGGTTACCTTAGCCGCCTCGGCAAGGGGTTGCCCCAATACCACCCAATCGGTATCTTCTTTCGTCAGGCGGGCTATGTCTTGCCACTGGCCCTGCACGAGCAGAACATCGCCGTTGTGCATCCGTTCCTTGCCCAAATCCTGCAGGATGTATTCTTTTTTCCGCCGGATGCCCAACACATTCACATTGAACTTATCCCGGAATCCGGCTTCCTTCACCTGCTGATTGATGATGTTGGAAGAAGGCATCAGCACGATTTCGGCTATACCGATGTCGTAAAAGTCAAGCGAATGGGTGGCATGAGCTGCCATTTCCGTCGTATGCCCGTCCATCAACTGCATGGAGAAATCGGAAGCAAAGCGCGATACGGCTTCGGCATCGCCCGACACATAGAGCACATCGCCTGCCTGAATCACCGTATCGGGCGAAGCCAGCTTCTGTGTCACGGTCTTCAGGAAACGGTGTTGCGAGCCTTCGCCACGGCGCACCTCCAGGATATTCAGCCCATACTTGCGGCGCACATCCAAACCTTGCACCGTCTGACCCAATAAAGAAGACTCTTCCAATGCCTTAACGCGGAACAGGTTGGTCGACAAACCGTATTCTTTCACCAATTCATTCAGCGATTTTCCGCCGGAAGAGCGGTCGTCTTTCTTACGTTTCTTCGACAAGAACCATTTCGTTAAGGGCAGCAGCACAATAATCCCCGTCACCATACAAACCAATCCCACCGGCAGGAAAGAGAAAAACGACAAAGGCTCGAAACCCGCATGAACCAACGTATCCTGAATCACCAGGTTGGGCGGCGTACCGATAAGCGTCATCATACCGCCCATGCTGCTGGCAAAAGCCAAAGGCATCAGCAGGCGCGAAGGATTCATGCCGGCATTGTAAGCCAGGCTCACCACGATGGGTAACATCAGCGCCACCGTACCCGTATTGCTTACAAATGCGCCGATAGCCGAAGTCACCAACATCACCAACAGGAACAAGCGCAACTCGCTCTTTCCCGCCAGTTTCAGGATACGCGAGCTAATCATCTTTGCCAGACCTGTCTGGAAGATAGCTCCTCCTACTACAAACAGCCCGACCATCATAATCACCACCGAATTGGAAAAGCCGGAAAGGGCTTCTTCGGGAGTGAGGATATGAAAAATCAACAAGGCTATCAACGCACAAAGAGCCACAATATCCGACCGTACCTTTCCCGATACGAAAAAAACAGCCGACAGCACCAAAATCGCAAGGGTTATAAGCATAAATCTAAAAAACTAAAAGTGAACCAATAATTACAAGCAACTCTCGGAAAGCGGGAAGAAGATTATCTTAATATAGGATGAATCTCTTTTCCTTCCACGATGACAAACCGTTTCAACCTCCATGTTGGAACTGCTCGATGAGCGATGTAAGGTTTGCCGTAAACAAGCGGACGGAAATGGCAAGCAAGATAATCCCGAAAAACTTACGGATAATGTAAATGCCTCCTTTCCCCAACAGGCGTTCGATACGGTCCGTCATTTTCAGAACAACAAACACCCACACCATGTTCAGCAACAAAGCCAATAAAATGTTAAGAGTGGCATATTCCGCCCGCAAGGACAACAAGGTAGTGAACGAACCTGCTCCGGCAAGCAACGGAAAGACCAGCGGCACCAGCGTGGCTTCCTTAATGGGACCGATGTTCTTGAATACTTCGATATCCAATATCATTTCGAGCGACATCAAAAAGATGATAAACGCACCTGCCACGGCAAACGATGCAATATCGACCTGAAATAATTTCAGAATCATATCGCCGGCAAAAAAGAACGCCAGCAATAAGCCTGCCGCTATCAAGGTGGCCTTCACGGCATTGACCGGACGCCCCTTTTGCTTTTGGTCTAAGATAATAGGTACAGCCCCGATAATGTCTATCACCGCAAACAGCACGATAAACGCGCTGACCAATTCCTGTAAATTAAATACTCCCATAGCCTATTCATTTAATTTTTGTTCACAAATATAACATTAAAAAACGAGATTTGAGGCATAAAAGAGCAGTATTGCCCCAATTTTTATGAAAAAAAGCACAATAAAAGCATCGGGCAAAAAGAACATCAAAACCAATCCCTGCCCGAAGGGCAAGCATTAGCAGACGGTAAGAAACGATAAAAAAGGTAAAACCTATCCTACGTATCAGAATATTGTTTAATTTTGTGTGTTAAAATATAACTTAATAAAGTTAAAGACAGATGGAAGAAAACAGTATGTATAATAAGCTTTTGTTGCTCCCCTTGTTCCAAGGCCTCTGTAAAGAAGACTTTACCGCCATATTGGAAAAAGTAAAGCTGCACTTTCAAAAGCTTGCGGCAGGCACTTGTATTGTACGCCAAAACACTGCCTGCAACAGCCTGATTTTTGTCATACAAGGGAAAATTCTATCAGAATCGGCAGATACCACCCATAATTACGTACTCTACGAAACACTGGAAGCACCGCATGTGATAGAACCGTATTCCCTGTTCGGCATGTACCCGCAATACAACGCGTCCTATTACACGCAAACCCCGACCAACATCATTACCATTGATAAATCATACATCCTGACGGAACTGAACAAATATGCCATCTTCCAACTGAATTTCATGAACTTGCTCAGCAACCGGTCGCAAACCATTTACCGGCGGTTGTGGAATGCCCACATAGGCAACACCCAAAACAAAATCGTCAATTTCCTGCTGTTGCGATGCTCTACTGCCCAAGGAGGTAAAAGACTGCATATCCGGATGGAAGACCTGGCAGACCTGATTGACGATACACGCATCAATGTGTCGAAGGTGCTGAACGACCTGAAACAGCAAGGGCTGGTATCGCTCAGCCGACGGGAAATAGAAATCCCCGACATGAATGCCCTGATTGAATACAACCAAACGAATAAATAAACATATAAATATGGAAAATCCGTTTTTACAACCTTATCATACACCGCATGCCACTGTACCGTTCGACCGAATTACGCTGGCAGATTACGAACCGGCTATCCGCGAAGGCATGCGCCGCGAAGACGAGGAAATCGACGCTATCATAACCAATCCGGAAGAACCGACTTTCGGCAATACCGTAGCGGCATTGGAACATGCCGGCGAACTGCTCGACCGTGTCACGACGGTTATGTTTAACCTGATGAGCGCGGAAACCTGCGACGAACTGGAAGCCATTGCAGAGAAGCTGATGCCCGAATTGTCGGAACATAGCAACAACATCAGCCTGAACGAAAAGCTGTTCCGGCGCATCAAGCAGGTATATGACGTGCGCGACCGGCTGACACTTACGCCGGAAGAACGCCAACTGCTGGAAAAGACCTACGACGGCTTTGTGCGCAACGGCGCCAACCTTTCGGATACCGACAAAGAGACGTTCCGCAAGCTCAGCATGGAACTAAGCACGCTCACCCTCCGTTTCTCGCAAAACCATTTGAAAGAGACCAACAACTACGAACTGCACCTGACGGCAGAAGAAGAGCTGGAAGGATTGCCCGAAAGTGCTATCGAAGCCGCCGCCCATGCCGCCGCCGAGAAAGGAAAAACAGGATGGATATTCACCCTGCAGGCACCCAGCTATGTGCCCTTCATGAAATACAGTGACCATCGCGAACTGCGCCGGAAGCTATACCTAGCCTACAATACCCAGTGCACACACGATAACGAACAGAATAACCTCGAAATCGTCAAACGGCTGGTCAACCTGCGTATGCAAATCGCCCAACTGCTGGGATATACCGACTTTGCCGACTATGTGCTTCGCAAACGTATGGCAGAAGACAGCCGGCACGTATACCACTTGCTCGACCAGTTACTGGAAGCTTATACTCCCGCTGCCCATAAGGAAGTGGAAGAGGTCACCGCCCTGGCACGCCGGGTGGAAGGAGACGATTTTGAGCTGATGCCGTGGGATTTCTCCTACTATTCGGAAAAATTGCGGAAGGAGAAATACGACCTCGACGAAGAGGCACTCCGCCCCTACTTCGAACTGAGCCAGGTAAAAGCAGGCGTATTCGGGCTTGCCACCCGCCTGTATGGCATTTCATTCAAGGAAAACAAAGACATTCCCGTATACCATCCCGACGTCAAGGCATACGAGGTCTACGACAAGGACGGCAGCTTTCTGGCTGTATTGTACACCGATTTCCATCCCCGTGCCGGCAAGAAATCGGGAGCCTGGATGACCAGCTATAAAGAGCAATGGATAGACGACAAGGGCGTCAATAGCCGTCCGCATGTATCTGTCACCATGAATTTCACCAAGCCGACTCCCGACAAACCGGCGTTACTGACCTTTTCGGAAGTCACGACCTTCCTGCACGAATTCGGACACGCCTTGCACGGCATGTTTGCCAACACCCGCTTCAAAAGCATGAGCGGCACCAACGTTTACTGGGATTTTGTGGAACTTCCTTCGCAAATTATGGAAAACTTTGCCATTGAAAAAGAATTTCTTAATACCTTTGCACGTCATTACCAGACTCATGAGCCGCTTCCGGAAGCATTGATTCAACGAATCATAGACGCCGCCAACTTCAATGTGGCATACGCCTGCCTCCGTCAGGTCAGCTTCGGATTGCTGGACATGGCATGGTACACGCGCCGCACCCCGTTCGAAGGAGATGTGCGTACGTACGAACGCGAAGCATGGAAACGTGCGCAAATTTTACCGCAAGTGGAAGAGACGTGCATGAGCGTACAGTTCGGACACATCATGTCGGGAGGATATGCCGCAGGGTATTACAGCTACAAATGGGCAGAGGTGTTGGACGCCGATGCCTTCTCGGTATTCAAGGAAAAAGGTATCTTCAATACCGAAGTGGCACAATCGTTCCGCGACAACATCCTGTCGAAAGGAGGAACCGAACACCCGATGACACTTTACAAACGTTTCCGCGGTCAGGAACCTACCATCGATGCCTTGCTGAAACGGAATGGAATCATATAAAAACAAGAAGAATGAGAAAATACGGATTATATATCTGGATGTGCGTCTGCGCATTGCTCTGCAGTTGTAACCAGGAAGATGATGTGTTCGAGATTTTTGCCAACGGACAAACGTGGCACTGGAGCGGCTCGTATGACACCTCAAACTGGAAAGATGACAATAAAGGAACGCTGACCCTCTCAGTAGACGACGTAGCTAATATCAACAAAGACCCGAGCAATTTCATCATCCAATTCTCGGATGACGGAACCCTGAGCGGCAATGGAGAAGCGTTTACCTTTACGGGGAAATGGAGCGCCGACGGAAGCGACCAAAGCTTTTCCATCAGCCTAAGCCCTAACCGGACACCTACCGGACGCGACAAGACCTTTTACGATGAAATCAGCAATGCCCGTTTTTACCGGGGAGACGCCAGACTCATCAAGCTGTTCAACGCGGACAAGAACCATTTCATCCAGTTCTATCCCGTAGGATTCAGAAACTGACACCTTAATTATATTATACCTTTACTATATGTGCTATATGGAATCAACCGATAACAAACAAGAGACATTAGACAAGCGATATATGCGCATGGCGGCTATCTGGGCGGAGAACTCGTATTGCCAGCGCCGGAAAGTAGGTGCCCTGATAGTCAAAGACAAGATGATTATCTCGGACGGATACAACGGTACACCTGCGGGATTCGAAAACGTATGCGAGGACGAGCACGGACTGACCAAGCCCTACGTGCTGCATGCCGAAGCAAATGCCATAACCAAGATAGCCCGCTCGAACAACAGCAGCGAGGGAGCCACGCTTTATGTCACGGCGTCCCCTTGCATCGAATGTGCCAAACTGATTATCCAGGCAGGCATCAAGCGGGTGGTCTATGCCGAAAAATACCGGCTGGAAGACGGCATCGAGCTTTTGAAACGCGCAAACATTGAAGTGATTTATCTAAACAACGATAACGAATATGACAAATAACAACAAAAACCGGCTGATGCCTTTCCTGCTTGCCCTCTGTGTGGTAATAGGAATTTTAATCGGCACGTTTTATGCCAATCATTTCTCGGGCAACAAATTAGGCATCATCAACACCTCGTCCAACAAGCTGAACGCCCTGTTGCGCATCATCGACGACCAGTATGTGGACACCGTAAACATACACAACCTGGTAGAAGAAGCCATGCCGCAAATCCTCGGCGAACTGGACCCGCACTCGGCATACATCCCTGCCAAAGACCTGGAAGCGGTCACCGCCGACCTGAAAGGCAGCTTCAGCGGAGTGGGAATCCAGTTCACTATCCTGGATGATACCATCCATGTGAATAATGTCATCCAGGGAGGCCCTTCCGAGAAAGTAGGCATGCTGGCAGGCGACCGTATCATCGAAGTGGACGATTCGGCTTTCGTGGGGAAAATAGTAACCAATACGGAAGCCATGCGCCGGCTGAAAGGTGAAAAAGGAAGCACCGTCAAATTGGGCGTCTACCGCCCGGGAGAAGAAGAAATCCTTCACTTCACGGTCGTCCGGGGCGATATTCCTACCAAGAGCATCGACGCCGCTTACATGATTGACGAACGTTTCGGCTATATCAAAGTAAACAAGTTCGGCGAGACCACTTATCCCGAACTGCTCGTCGCGCTTGCCAAACTGAACCGTGCCAACTATGAAGGGCTGATTATCGACCTGCGCGGAAACACGGGAGGCTATATGGCGGCTGCCATCCAGATGATTAACGAGTTTCTTCCCAACAACAGCCTGATTGTATATACCGAAGGACGCAAATCACCCCGTGAGAACTATACGTCAAACGGTACGGGAAGCAGCCAGTCCACACCGCTTGTCATCCTGATGGACGAAGGCTCGGCTTCCGCCAGCGAAATCTTTGCCGGAGCCATCCAGGACAATGACCGCGGCACCATCATCGGCCGACGCTCGTTCGGCAAAGGCCTGGTGCAGCAACCCATCGAGTTCAGCGACGGGTCTGCTATCCGCCTGACCATCGCACGCTACTATACACCTTCGGGACGTTGCATCCAGAAGCCGTACGAAAAAGGCAATGACTCGGAATACGAAATGGACCTCATCACCCGGTATGAGCACGGCGAGTTTTTCTCGGCAGACAGCATCAAGCAAAACACCAAGGAGACTTACCACACGCGGCTGGGACGGACCGTGTACGGAGGAGGTGGCATCATGCCCGATATCTTTGTGCCGCAGGACACGACAGGTATGACAACTTATTTCCGCATGGCGGCAGCGCGCGGACTGATTATCCGCTATACGATGGAATATACGGACAAGAACCGCAGCACCCTGCAACAATATACCACGCCCGACAGCATGGCCGCTTACCTGAAAACGCAAAACCTGCTGGAGAAATTCGCTTCGTATGCAGAAAAGAAAGGACTGAAGCGCCGGAATATCCTGATGTATAAATCGAAAAAGCTTTTCGATGAAAACCTGTATGGCAACATCATCTACAACATGTTGGGCATCGAATCCTTTATCGAGTATAGCAACAAGACCGACAAAACCGTATTGAAAGCCGTAGAAGTATTGGAAAAAGGCGAATCGTTCCCGAAAGCGCCGGAAGAAAACGAACTGTGAAATCAAAGAAAGACATCAGAGCCCAAATAGCCCTGGAGAAGAAAAGACACGGACAGGAAGAATCAGAAACCCGTTCTTCCCGGTTATTCCGCCTGTTGGAAACGCATCCGCTTTTCCGACAGGCAGGTACCGTCTTGCTCTATTATTCCCTTCCCGACGAAGTGCGCACGCATGCGTTCGTGGAAAAATGGAGCAAGGAGAAAACCATTATCCTGCCGGTAGTAAAGGAAGACGAGCTGGAGTTGCGGGCATATACCGGGAAGGCACACCTGCAGACCAGCACGTTCCACATCGAAGAACCTACGGGAACTCCTTGGGACCCGACCCGCAAAATCGACCTTGCCATCATCCCCGGTGTGGCTTTCGACCGGAAAGGAAACCGCTTAGGACGCGGGAAAGGGTATTACGACCGCCTGCTCAGCCGGACGGAACTCTATAAAATAGGTGTATGCTTCCGGTTCCAGCTATACGAAGAAGGACTTCCCGTCGATGCGTTCGATACGCCGATGGACGAAGTGTGGACCGAAGACGGCAAGGTGTTCCCTGCTCCCTGACCCATCATTCCGCCTGTCAGCGGAACACGATGTTCACAATCACCTGCGAGCCTACCTGTGCATTCAGGTTCCGTATCAGCAACGTGCGGCTCATCGACAACTCCTGCCGAAGGACCGATGAGGACAAATGCACATACAATGTTTGGTTCTTGATGTACAGGTTGGTCGTATAGCGGGCTATGACCGGACCTACCACGTCTTTCCACGCGTCAATCAGCCGGTATTCGTTCAGCGGCGTTTCCAGTCCTTCCTGTCTCAGCAAACGGCGGATGATATCCCCTACCTGTTCCGTATTGTTCCGTTTCATGCGTTATCCTCCTCCGTACGTTCTGACACACATCCGTCTTCCACTTCAAACACTTTATAGTCTTCGCCTACCTCGCGCAATATCTTGTCGAGGTGTTCCCGGTTGGTGTCCGTAATAAATATCTGCCCGAAGTTATCGCCCGCCACCAGCTTCACAATCTGTTCTACCCGCGACGCGTCCAGCTTGTCGAAGATATCGTCCAGCAATACGATAGGGACACGCCTGTTTCCCGTCCGCTTCAGGAAGTCGAACTGAGCCAGCTTCAGCGCAATCAGGTAAGTCTTGTTCTGCCCCTGCGAACCTTCCCGCTTGATAGGGAAATCACCCAGTTTCATAACAAGGTCGTCTTTATGGATACCCTTGGTAGAATATCCCAAGATGCGGTCGCGCTGGCGGCTTTCCTTCAGCAATTGCGACAAGTTCCCTTCACTGGCATGCGACTCGTAGGAAAGGCTCACCTGCTCACGGTCTTGCGAGATATAAGCATAATACGACTGGAACACCGGCACAAACTCGTCTACGAAACTTTTCCGCTTCCGATAAACGGCTTCACCTAAAGACGCCATCGACTCTTCCCATAAAGCCATCAGCTCTTCTTCCGGCTCCATTTCCGATTTCAGCAAAGCGTTCCGCTGCTGCAACGCCTTGTTATACCGGATCAGCGCATCCAGGTATTCACGGTCGAATTGCGAAATCACCACGTCCATCAGCCGGCGCCGTTCCTCGCTTCCTCCGGCTATCAGCCACGAATCGGCAGGCGAAACCATCACCAAAGGTATCAGCCCGATATGGTCCGACAGGCGCGAATATTCCTTCTTGTTCCGCTTGAACTGTTTCTTCTGCCTGCGCTTCAGCCCGCAATACACCTCTTCCGGCTCACCCAAATCATTCTCATAAAATCCTTGAATCACAAAGAAATCACGGTCGTGCAGGATGTTCTGCGAGTCGATGGGATTGGTCGCGCTCTTGCAAAACGAAAGATAATACACCGCGTCCATCAGGTTGGTTTTCCCCATGCCGTTCTTGCCGATGATGCAATTCAGCTTCCGCGAAAAGCCCAGCTCCACCTGCTCCAGATTCTTGTAATTTAATATAGAAATGCGCTTCAACCACATAATTTACTCCTTATTTGAATCACAAAAATACGAATAAAAGGAGGATTGATAAAAAAACTTGCCCGCAAATTTCATTTATAACTATAAATAAATTACTTTTGCTGACCGAAATCGCATGAAGCAGAAAATAATAAAAAAACAATAAGAAAGATGTCAAAACAAAACCAAACTCATGATCCATTGAATGTAGACGAAGCATTGAACACTTCCGAAACATTCCTGTTAAAGAACAAGAACCTGCTGGTAGGTATCGTCGTCGCTATCGTCGTAGTCGTATGCGGATTCCTGGCTTACAACCATTTCATCGGCGAGCCCAACGAATTGAAAGCGTCCGAAGCCCTGTTCAAGGGAGAACAGTATTTCGGAAACAACGCCTACGAAGAAGCGTTGAACGGAGACAGCCTGGGATATGCAGGCTTCCTGAAAATAGCCGACGAATACAGCGGAACAGACGCGGGAAACCTGGCAAATGTTTATGCCGGACTCTGCTATGCTCAGTTGGGCAAATACGAAGAAGCCACTACCTATCTCGACAAATTCAGTGCCGACGACTATATGGTAGCTCCGGCTATCCTGGGCACATTGGGCAACTGCTACGCCCAGTTAGGCGAGCTCGATAAAGCGGCCGCTACCCTGCTGAAGGCTGCAGATAAAGCCAACAGCACGACATTAAGCCCCATCTACCTGCTGCAAGCCGGTCAGATTCTGGAAAAACAAGGCAAAAATGCCGAAGCCGTAGACGCGTACACAAAAATCAAGACCAAATACGCCACTTCTTATCAGGCGATGAACATCGACAAGTACATCGAACGCGCTTCTATTAAATAAGGAGACGAACAAATACAAAGACGCAAACACACAGAAAAAAGTCTGTGCGCTTTGCGTCTTTTCTGTTTTCCAAAACTCAAAAACCCAAAAACTCAAGAACTCAAAAACTCAAAAACTCAAAAACTTAAAAACTCAAAAACTTAAAAACTCAAAAACTCATGTCAACAGCCTATCACAATCTTTCCGATTACGATGCCAACTCCGTACCCGACGCTTCGTCGATGCGCTTCGGCATCGTTGTTTCCGAATGGAACCAGAACATCACCGGTGCCCTGCTGCAAGGAGCCGTAAACACCTTGAAAAAGCACGGCGCTAAAGACGAAAACATCCATGTAATGACCGTTCCGGGCAGTTTCGAACTGACTTACGGTTGTGCCCAGCTCATCAAGAGCGGCAAGGTAGACGCTGTAATAGCCTTAGGATGCGTCGTACGCGGAGACACACCGCATTTCGATTATGTATGTATGGGAGCTACCCAAGGCATCACTTACCTGAATGCGACAAGCGACATCCCGGTTCTCTACGGCTTGATAACCACCAATAACATGCAGCAAGCCGAAGAGCGTGCGGGAGGAAAATTGGGCAATAAAGGAGACGAATGTGCAGTTGATGCAATAAAAATGATTGATTTTGCTTGCAGATTAAAAAAATAGCATTACCTTTGCACCGCAATTGAGAAACGAAGCCTCCGATGGTGAAATTTCTCATGCGCTATGGGCAAGTACCAGAGTGGCCAAATGGGGCAGACTGTAAATCTGCTGGCTTACGCCTTCGGTGGTTCGAATCCATCTTTGCCCACTGAATTTTGCGGAAGTAGCTCAGTCGATAGAGCATTAGCCTTCCAAGCTGAGGGTCGCGGGTTTGAGTCCCGTCTTCCGCTCTTTTTTTTCACCACAGATTACACGGATTTGATAAATGAAGAATTAAGAATTAAGAATGAAGAATTATCCGTTATTAACTATTCATTTTTAATTATTAATTCCCTCCGTGCGCTTTGCTCTCTCAAAAAGAAATAAACTTTGCGTCTCAGCGCCTCTGCGTTCGGTTTATTTGAAACGCAGATTCACGCAGATTTTTAATTCTTCATTCTTCATTTTTCGTTCTTCATTCTTAATTCTCATTTGTGGGGGCAGTAGATTTTTAGTGGGGATTTGTTTTTCAAATTTAAGGGAATTTCCGAA
>ENA-UOIW01000489-UOIW01000489.1-human-gut-metagenome-genome-assembly--contig:-P58-NODE-489-length-32053-cov-8.115726_pt1 | contig 32053 bp, 17 predicted proteins | sample MGYA00242334_ERZ723881 | MGnify/ENA metagenome assembly ERZ723881 | reverse complement strand
CCGGATACCAAAATCTATACCAATTTGAAAGGAACGGAGAAAGAACGGCTTCTTACCTATTTATCTTCTCAGCCTTCCTTTTTGAACAAACAAATTCACTCTTTGTCTTCTCCTTTGAACAAACAGGTTCGTTCTTCTGTTTCAGACATTGAGAATGCTATCATTCTCCGGAAACTTCCGCAAAGTTCTTCCTCCACCGAAGGATATACTTTGGAGGCAGATAAAATGGGAATCATCATCACATCGGGTACGGACACCGGTCTGTTTTACGGTTTGCAGACCTTACTGCAACTGGCAGATCCTGCCGGTGACAACCTTTGGCAAGTAGCAGCCGTAAAAATAGAGGATGCTCCCCGTTTTGACTACCGCGGCCTGATGATTGACGTGTCACGGCATTTCCGTACCAAAGAATTTCTGATGAAACAGATGGACGCGCTGGCACGTTATAAGATTAACCGTTTGCATCTGCACCTCACGGATGCCGCCGGATGGAGAATTGAAATCAAGAAATATCCCCGTCTCACAGAGTTTGCCGCCTGGCGTCCGAAAGCTGTATGGAAAGAATGGTGGAACGTTCCCGGTGGACGCAAATACTGTGAAGAGAGTACTCCCGGTGCATACGGTGGCTATTATACACAAGACGACATATGCGAACTGGTGCGCTATGCCACCCAACGCCACATCACTCTTATTCCCGAGATAGAGATGCCTGCCCATTCCGAAGAGGCATTGGCGGCCTATCCCGAGCTTTCTTGCCAAGGGAAACCTTATACCAGTGCCGATTTCTGCGTGGGCAACGAAAAGACCTTTTCTTTCCTTGAAGATGTGCTGACGGAAGTAATGGCACTCTTCCCGTCGGAATACATCCATGTAGGAGGAGACGAAGCCGGCAAGCAGAGTTGGAAGAGTTGTCCCAAATGCCAACAGCGCATGAAAGAAGAAGGATTGAAGGATGTAAACGAACTGCAGAGCTACCTCATACATCGCATCGAAGTGTTCCTGAACAAACATGAACGCAAACTCTTGGGATGGGATGAAATTATGGAAGGCGGGCTGGCACCCAATGCCACCGTAATGTCCTGGCGGGGTGAAGAAGGAGGACTGAAAGCTGTGAAGTCCGGTCATCGTGCTGTAATGACCCCGGGTGTCTATTGTTACTTTGACAACTATCAGGATGCTCCCTATTCCCAGCCCGAAGCCATCGGTGGATACCTGCCCTTGTCCAAGGTTTATTCATACAATCCGTTACCGGCATCGTTTTCTACCGAGGAAGCCGGACTGCTATATGGTGTGCAAGGCAATCTGTGGGCTGAATATATTCCTACCGATGAGCACTACGAATACATGACTTATCCCCGTCTGTTGGCATTGGCAGAGATTGCATGGAGCCGTCCCGAACGTAAGTCGTACCCGGAATTTCATCACAGTGCCCTGCGTGAGGTGGATTGGTTGCAGTCTCAAGGCTATCACCCTTTCCCGTTGAAGAAGGAGATAGGCAATCGTCCCGAATCGCTCCGACCTATCAAGCACTTGGCATTGGGAAAGTCGGTGAAATATAATGCTCCGTACAACGAACATTACAAGGCACAAGGCGACAAGGCGTTGACCGATGGCTTGCGCGGAGGATGGACCAATGCGGACGGCGTTTGGCAAGGTTTCATTTCGCGCAACCGTCTGGACGTGACCATTGACTTGGAGAAAGAAGAAGAAATCCGTTCGGTGAATGCGGACTTCATGCAGGTGGTGGGGCCGGAAATCTTCCTTCCTGCCGAAATTATCATTTCTTCTTCGATTGACGGGACGGAATTTACCGAATTGACCCATCTGACTGCTACCGTAAACAAAGACTCTGCTGTCTGCATCAAGAACTATGGTTGGAAGGGAGAAAGCCGTGCCCGCTACATCCGTTATCAGGCACATGCAGACAGTAAAATAGGCGGATGGATATTCACAGATGAGATTGTAGTGGACGGTGGCATCCGCAAACCGGTGGACTTTGTGAACCCCTTTGTGGGAACAACCAACTATGGTACCACCAATCCCGGTGCTGTGTGTCCGCAAGGCATGATGTCAGTGGTTCCCTTCAACGTAATGGGAAATGTAAACGGCAATATCGACAAGGACAGCCGTTGGTGGTCCACTCCCTACGAATACAAGAATACCTACTTCACAGGATATGCCCATGTGAATCTCAGCGGAGTGGGATGCCCGGAATTGAGTTCCTTGCTGCTGATGCCTACCACCGGTGAACTGAATGTGGATTATCTTCAATATGGAAGCTCTTATAAGGACGAGCAGGCCACTCCCGGCTATTATTCCAATTATCTGACCAAATATGGCATCAAGACAGAAGTGACCGCTACTCCCCGTTCCGGTCGCAGCCGCTTTACCTTTCCTGCCGGACAAGGTAACATCCTGCTCAATTTGGGCGAAGGGCTGACTAACGAAAGCGGTGCCACGGTTCGTTTTGTAAATGATACCGAGATAGAGGGCAGCAAGTTGTTGGGCACATTCTGCTACAACCCTAATGCTGTATTCCCGATTTACTTCGTGATGAAAATCAACAAGACTCCCAAGGCGAGCGGATATTGGAAACAGATGCCAAAGATGGGTGTGGAAGCGCAGTGGGACAATACATCGGGCATCCGTAAAATCTATGCCAACTACACCAAGGAAATGAGTGGCGATGACATCGGTGTATGGTTCTGTTTCGATGCAGATGAGAACGAGCCGGTGGAAGTCAGTGTAGGAGTTTCTTTCGTAAGCATAGCCAATGCCCGCCAGAATCTGGAAACAGAGCAAGCGGGAAAAGACTTTGATCAGTTGGTTGCCGATGCCCGCCTGGCATGGAACGATGATTTGAGTCGTATATTGGTAGAGGGTGGCACAGAAGAACAGCGTCGTGTGTTCTATACGGCTTTGTACCACTTCTTGATACATCCTAACATTTTGCAAGATGTCAACGGACAATATCCCGCCATGGAAGGTAGCGAGATAAAGACCGTAAAAGGCAACCGCTACACAGTATTCTCCTTGTGGGACACTTATCGTAATGTCCATCAGCTGATGACCTTGCTCTTCCCCGACCGTCAGCTCGACATGGTACGCACCATGATAGACATGTATCGCGAGCATGGCTGGCTGCCCAAATGGGAACTATACGGTCGCGAAACACTCACAATGGAGGGAGACCCGTCCATCCCCGTCATTGTAGACACCTGGATGAAGGGATTGCGCGACTTCGATGTGCAGACGGCTTACGAGGCTATGTACAAGTCTGCCACCTCACCCGGCAGCAAGAACTTGATGAGACCCGACGCTGATGATTACTATGAGTTGGGATACGTTCCGTTACGTGAGCAATACGACAACTCCGTCTCTCATGCGCTGGAATATTACATTGCCGACTATGCTTTGTCCCGTTTTGCCAAGGCATTGGGAAAGGAGGAGGATGCCCGGCTCTTCTACAACCGTTCTATGGGTTACAAGCACTATTTCTGTCCCCAGTTCGGTACATTACGTCCCATCTTGCCCGACGGTAAGTTCTATTCCCCCTTCGACCCGATGGAAGGGGCCAACTTTGCTCCGAGCCCGGGCTTCCACGAAGGAAATGCTTGGAACTACACCTTCTATGTGCCCCACGATGTGATGGGACTGGCCAAGCTAATGGGTGGCAAAACGAATTTTGTGAACAAGCTCCAAAAAGTGTTTGATGAAGGGCTCTACGATCCTGCCAATGAACCCGACATCGCCTATCCTTATCTATTCAGTTATTTTCCGGGTGAAGAGTGGCGCACCCAAAAGTTGGTGAAAGAGCTGCTGGCACGTTATTTCACAGACAAGCCGAACGGCATTCCGGGCAACGATGATACCGGGACCATGTCCGCATGGACTCTTTTCAGCATGATGGGTTTCTATCCTGATTGTCCGGGAACTCCGGACTATACGTTCACTACCCCTACCTTCGACAAAATTACGCTCCGGCTGGATTCTCGTTATTATCAGAAGGATAAGCTGGTGATTCGCAAGTTATCACCAGATGCCGAATACATCAAGGAAGTGAAGATAGGTGGCAAGAGACACAAAGGATTCCGTGTGACCCACGACAACTTGGTGAATGCCGGTGAGGTAGATTTTTTAATGAAGAGTGAAAAATGAATTTGTAAACTAAAGGAATAACGATATGAATAGAAAATTAAGACTTGCAGTTATTCTCTTGTTGGCTCTCCCATTGTTGCTTCAGGCACAGGTGCGCAGTGTGCAGACTTTCAAGAAGGGGTGGAAATTTACCCGCGAAGACAAGACGGATTTCAGCCTGCCTACTTACAATGACGCCAAATGGCAGTCGGTGGCAGTGCCTCATGACTGGGCCATCTACGGATCTTTCAGCATCAATAATGACAAGCAGAACGTTGCCATTACTCAAGACGGACAAAAAGAAGCCATGGAACATGCCGGACGTACCGGAGGTCTGCCTTTCGTTGGGGTGGGATGGTATCGTCTGAACTTCGAGTCACCGACTTTCGAACCGGGCAAGAAAGCCACTTTGGTGTTCGATGGTGCCATGAGTCATGCCCTGGTCTATGTCAACGGGCACGAAGCCGGTTATTGGCCCTATGGCTATAACTCCTTTTCAGTAGATGTCACTACCTATCTGAAAGTTCATGAGGTGAACACACTTGCCGTACGTTTGGAGAACGAGCCCGAATCTTCCCGTTGGTATCCGGGTGCAGGTCTCTATCGCAACGTGCATCTTGTGGTGAACGAAGAAGCGCACATTCCCGTATGGGGCACTGTAGTCACCACTCCCGTAGTGGAAGCTGAGTATGCCCGTGTCAATGTAAAGACAGAACTGGTAATGCCTGCCGGAAAGAAAGTGTCCGACTACCGCATTGTGACCCGGATTAAGGGGACGGACGGCACGACACTCTCTTCCGACGACCGTCCGGGTGACAAGCTCGATGCCGGTTACTTCAGCCAAAACTTCGTTATCCACCATCCCTCTTTATGGTCGCCCGACACTCCCGTGCTCTATGCGGCAGAGACCAAAGTTTATGAAGGCGAAGTGCTGAAGGACGAATATACCACCCGGTTCGGCATCCGCACTCTGCAAATCATTCCCGACAAGGGCTTCTTCCTCAACGGAAAGATGACAAAGTTCAAAGGGGTGTGCAATCATCACGACCTCGGACCGTTGGGAGGCATAGCCAATGAAGCCGGCATCCGACGTCAGATACGCATACTCAAGGATATGGGATGCAACGCCATCCGTACTTCGCATAACATGCCTGCTCCCGAACTGGTTCGCGCTTGCGATGAGATGGGGATGATGCTGATGGCGGAATCTTTCGATGAATGGAAGAGTGCCAAAGTGCAGAACGGATACCACAAGCTGTTCGACGAATGGGTAGAGAAAGATCTGGTGAATCTCATCCGCCATTACCGCAACCATCCGAGTATCGTGATGTGGTGCATCGGTAACGAAGTGCCCGACCAGTGGAACGGCAAACAGGGGCCTAAGCTATCGAGAATGCTTCAAGATATCTGCCACCGTGAAGACCCCACACGTCCCGTTACCCAAGGTATGGATGCACCCGATGCCGTGGTGAATAATAATATGGCGGCCACAATGGATGTGGCAGGCTTCAACTATCGTCCCCATAAGTATACGGAGAATTACAACAAGCTGCCCCAATGCATCATCTTAGGTAGCGAAACAGCCTCTACCGTCAGTTCACGCGGAGTATATAAGTTTCCGGTAGAACGCCGCTCCATGCAGAAATATCCCGACCATCAATCTTCTTCCTACGATGTGGAGCATTGCGGCTGGAGTAATCTGCCCGAGGACGATTGGATTTGGCATGAGGATAACGACTGGTGTATCGGAGAATTTGTCTGGACAGGCTTCGATTATTTGGGTGAACCTACTCCTTATTATACCGATTGGCCCAGCCACTCCTCACTGTTCGGCATCATCGACCTGGCCGGACTGCCCAAAGACCGCTACTACCTCTATCGCAGCCACTGGAACAAAGAGGTTGAGACTTTGCACATCCTTCCGCATTGGAACTGGGCCGGCAGGGAAGGTGAAGTGACTCCCGTGTTTGTCTATACCAATTATCCCTCTGCCGAACTGTTCATTAATGGCAAGAGCCAGGGCAAACGCATCAAAGATCTCTCCGTAACAGCAGAGAACAGTAAGGATTCCGTTTCTACCGCCCACTTCAAACGCCAGCAACGCTATCGTCTCATGTGGATGGATACCAAGTACGAACCGGGCACGCTGAAAGTAGTGGCCTACGACATTGAAGGAAAACCGGTTGCCGAAAAGGAACTTCGTACAGCCGGAACGCCCCACCACATCGAGCTGACAGCCGACCGTACATCCCTTAAAGCCGATGGAGAAGACCTTTCATTCGTCACGGTGAAGGTGGTGGATAAGGAAGGAAATCTTTGTCCGCTTGCCGAAAACGAAATCAGTTTCAAGGTGAAGGGTGCCGGTATCTATCGTGCGGGAGCCAACGGCAATCCCGCTTCTCTGGAAAACTTCCAGACTCCGAAGATGAAAGTGTTCAATGGCATGATGACTGCCATAGTTTCCGCTACTGAAAAGCCGGGAAATATCGTACTGGAAGCTACGTCCAAGGGACTGAAGAAAGCTGCATTATCCTTAGAAGCCAAGTAATTATATTGTTAACGAATTCGATAGAGCTTATGAAAAAAGTATTCAACTTATTCTTTATTTTCTTCGTCTGGAACATGGCGCAAGCAAGTTACGCTTCCGATTCCATCGCTGTGCGTGAAACGCGTATTCCCATTCTAATTGAAAGGCAGGATAATGTTTTGTTCTATATCCGTTTGGATGCAACTGAAAATCAGACCCTGGACAATGTGGCTTTAAGTTTCGACAAAGAGGTGAGAATGACAGATATCAAGTCTGTGAAACTGTACTATGGAGGTACGGAAGCCCTACAAGATAGAAGCAAGAAACGTTTTGCACCGGTAGAGTATATTTCCAGCCACACTCCGGGAGCAACTTTGGCGGCAAACCCCTCTTATTCGATAAAAAATTCGGAGGTCAACAATCCGGGAAATGAAGTACTGCTGAAGAGCGGTCAGACGCTTTTCCCCGGAGTGAATTTCTTCTGGGTCAGTCTGCAAATGAATCCTACCACACTGCTGAACGCCAAGGTGAAAGTCAAACTGGCTTCTATCACTCTGGATGGTCGGCCGGTTCCCGTGAAGATGTACTCTCCCGAAAGTATTGAGCACCGCATGGGTATAGGAGTACGTCACGCCGGAGATGACAACTCCGCAGCATTTCGCATTCCCGGTCTGGTGACGACCAACAAGGGCACTCTGCTTGGCGTGTACGATGTACGTTACAACAACAGCGTCGACTTACAAGAGCATGTCGACATAGGGCTCAGCCGCAGTACAGATGGCGGAAAAACATGGGAAAAGATGCGTCTGCCTTTGGCCTTCGGCGAGACCGGTGGACTGCCTGCCGCACAGAACGGTGTGGGTGACCCTTCTATCTTGGTCGATACCAAGACGAATACTGTATGGGTGGTGGCTGCATGGACACACGGAATGGGCAATCAGCGTGCATGGTGGAGTTCACATCCGGGAATGGATATGAACCATACGGCACAATTGGTAATGAGCAAAAGTACGGATGACGGAAAGACATGGTCGGAATTCATTAACGTGACGAAACAGGTAAAAGATCCTTCCTGGTACTTTTTGTTACAGGGACCTGGACGTGGCATTACCATGAATGACGGGACCTTGGTATTTCCAATTCAGTATATCGGTGCAGACCGCATTCCCAATGCAGGCATCATGTATAGCAAAGACAGTGGCAAAACTTGGAAAACACACAACCATGCACGCACAAACACTACCGAGGCACAAGTAGCCGAGGTAGAGCCTGGTGTGCTGATGCTGAATATGCGTGACAATCGTGGCGGTAGCCGTGCCGTATATACAACGACAGATTTGGGCAAGACATGGAAAGAGCATGAATCTTCACGTACGGCTTTGATAGAGCCTGTATGTATGGCAAGTCTCATCAGTGTGAAAGCCAAGGACAATGTCTTGAAAAAGGATATTCTTATATTTTCAAACCCTAACTCGACCCAGAATCGTAATAACATCACTATCAAGGTCAGTCTTGACGGTGGACAAACATGGTTGCCGGAACATCAAGTATTGCTGGACGAAGGTTATGGATGGGGATATTCCTGTTTGAGCATGGTTGATAAGGAAACTGTTGGGATATTGTATGAAAGCAGTGTGGCTCACATAACTTTCCAAACTGTAAGACTAAAGGATTTGGTGAAGTAAGCCAAACAGTATATATTATGAAAGCAATACAGTATATATTATGAAGATACTCCTGACTGCTATTTTTTCCCTTTTGTCGGCATCGGTCCATTTACAGGCCATGCAACAAGACACCGTATTCGTTTCCGACTACGGTATTCACCCTTATACATACGAAAACCAGACCGGAAGGATGCGTGCGGTCATTGACGACTGCAAAAAGCGGAATGCCAAAGTGCTTGTGTTCGAGAAAGGACGTTATGACTTTTGGACAGAGGATGCCGTGCGCAGGGAATATTTCATCACCAACACTTCCACGGAGCAGGAATGCCCCTCGAAAATAAAGACTATCGGTCTGCTCTTTGAGGAAATGCAGGGACTGACCATCGAGGGAAATGACGCGACACTGATGTTTCATGGCAAGATGACCATGATAGCTTTTGCGCACAGCAGGCAGATGAAATTGAGAAACCTGCATATTGACTTTGAACGGCCGGGTGGCTCTGAAATCACCTATACCCGGGTGGATGACAACGGGGTGGAAGTGAGCCTGCACCGTGATTCGCGCTACGGAATAGAAAATGGGAAAATCCATCTGTACGGTGAGGGCTGGCGTTCCAACCGGAACCATTGCATAGAGTATGATCCGGAAAGCAGGCACTTCTTTTATAGCCGGGGGTGGAATACCCTTGCCGCATCAAAAGCGGAGGAAGTGGCACCGGGCATTGTACGCTTTGCCACTCCTGCTGACTTCCGTCCCAAAGTGGGCAACACGTTGACGGTGCGCGACATCATCCGTGACCAGGTGGGGATGTTCATATACGAAAGCCGGGATGTAACGTTGGAGAATGTGGGGATGCACTACATGCACGGCTTGGGCATCGTCAGCCAATATACCCGGAATATCACCATGCGGAACGTGACATGCGCCCCTCGTGAGGGAAGCAGACGTATTCTGGCCTCTTCAGCCGACTTCATGCACTTCTCAGGGTGCAGTGGTAAAATCAGCATCTTCGGATGCCGGTATGCCGGAGCGCAGGACGACCCTATCAACGTGCACGGGACCAACTTGCGTGCCGTAAAAAGAATAGACGACCGGACCTTGGAACTGCGCTTTATGCACGGTCAGAGTTACGGATTCAATGCCTATTTCGCGGGGGATACGGTGGCTTTTGTCAAGGCATCGACCATGGAACGGCTTGCCATGGCCACGGTCACTTCGGTGAAGCGACTGACCGACCGTACGGTGGAAGTGGTTCTGGACCGACCGGTTCCCCGGTCGCTGGAACTGGGGCACGACTGTGTGGAGAACATGAGCTGCACACCCGAAGTGGAGATACGCAACTGTCACTTCACCCGTACCAGCACGCGCGGCACGCTGGTGACCACTCCCCGCAAGGTGGTCATTGCAGATAACACTTATTACAAGACCGGCATGAGCGCCATCCTGATAGAGGGGGATGCGGAAGGATGGTACGAGTCCGGACCGGTGAGGGATGTGCTGATAGAGAACAACACCTTTATAGATTGCGCCTATAACGGTGGTCCCGGAAACGCCGTCATCGCCCTGCATCCGTCGAATACGGTGGTGGACGCCAACCGTCCCGTACATCGGAATGTACGTATCATCGGCAATCATTTCCAACTTTCCGGGAATCCGGTACTCTACGCCAAGAGCACGGAGGGGCTGGTATTCAGGGACAATGAAGTGGAACAGCTGCCGGATATGGATGCGGAACAAAAAGAACTGTTTATCCTGAACGGTTGCAAGAAGGTGGAAATCAGAGGAAACACCTTTCCCCATGCCTTCTCCGTCAAGGATATCCGCTTCGAGAACATGAAAAAGGACATCATCACTCATTAATCAGTATGAAAAGAAAATCACTGTTACTCTGTTGCCTGCTCTCCACGCTGTTTGCTTTCGGAGAAAATGAAGGCTCCTCTTCGCGGCATTCGTTGTCAATCTGGTTTGATACGCCTTGTTCCTTGAAGGGGCAGGCCGTCTGGTACGCGGGACATCCTGAAATGTGGAAGGGGGAGAACAAACCCGAGTCGGCCGGTGACACGGCAACCAATCCGGATGCCGAATGGGAGTCGGCTTCGCTACCCCTCGGCAACGGAAGTCTGGGTGCCAACATCTTCGGTTCGGTGGAGGCAGAACGCATCACTTTCAATGAAAAGACGCTTTGGCGAGGCGGACCGAACACCGCCAAGGGAGCGGAATATTACTGGAATGTAAACAAACAGTCGGCTCATGTGCTGAAGGAAATCAGACAGGCCTTTTCCGAAGGGGACACCCAAAAGGCTGCCTTGCTGACACGCAAGAACTTCAACAGCGAAGCTTCCTACGAATCGTATGGAGAGAAGCCGTTCCGTTTCGGGAACTTCACTACGATGGGCGAATTCTACGTGGAAACGGGGTTGAGCACCATCGGAATGAGCGGATACCGGCGCGAGCTTTCCTTGGATTCCGCCCTTGCCGTAGTGCGCTTTAAGAAGGATGGTGTTCGATACAGGCGTTCTGCCTTCATCTCCTATCCGGCCAATGTGATGGCACTCCGCTTCAGCGCGGACGCTTCGGGCATGCAGAACCTGACGTTCAGCTATGCGCCCAATCCCGTCTCTACCGGACAGATCCTTCCGGAAGGCACCGACGGGCTGGTTTACCACGGTGCGTTGGACAACAACGGGATGAGATACGTGGTTCGAATCCGTGCAGTGGCTCAAGGTGGAACAGTTTCCAACGTCAACGGCAAGCTGCGGATAGCCGGTGCGGACGAAGTCGTGTTCCTGGTGACGGCCGATACGGACTATAAGATTAATTTCAATCCCGACTTCACCGACCCGAAAGCGTATGTAGGCGTCAATCCCGATGAGACAACCGCCCGCTGGATGAACGAGGCTGTGGAAAACGGCTACGACAACCTGCTGGCAGCGCATTACAACGATTATTCCTCTCTGTTCAACAGGGTGCGGTTGCAGTTGGGGAACTCGGATTATAAGGACATCCCCACTGCCCGACGACTGGCGGAATACCGCAAAGGAAAAGCAGACAGCTATCTGGAAGAACTGTACTATCAGTTCGGCCGCTACCTGCTTATCTCCAGCTCGCGTCCGGGTAACCTGCCCGCCAATTTGCAGGGCATCTGGCACAACAATGTGGATGGACCCTGGAGAGTGGATTACCACAACAACATCAACCTGCAGATGAACTACTGGCCGGCGTGCTCCACTCATCTGGAAGAGTGCGTGCTGCCGTTGGTGGACTTTATCCGCACTTTAGTGAAACCGGGAGAGAAAACCGCGCAGGCCTATTTCGGCGCACGCGGATGGACAGCTTCCATCTCGGGAAACATCTTCGGTTTTACTTCCCCACTGGCCAGTGAGGACATGTCGTGGAACTTCAACCCGATGGCGGGTCCGTGGCTGGCTACACACATCTGGGAATACTACGACTATACCCGTGACAGAAACTTCCTGAAAGAAATTGGTTACGACCTGATAAAGAGCAGTGCAAACTTCGTTACCGATTACTTGTGGCATAAGCCGGACGGCACTTATACAGCGGCGCCTTCCACTTCTCCCGAACACGGGCCCATTGACCGGGGAACCACCTTTGTCCATGCCGTGGTGCGCGAAATCCTGCTGAATGCCATTGATGCCGGCAAGGCGCTGGGCGTTGATGCCAAGGAACGCAGACAGTGGCAGCATGTATTGGATAATCTGGTCCCTTACAGGACAGGCCGTTACGGGCAGTTGATGGAATGGTCGACAGACATAGATGATCCGAAGGATGAACACCGTCATGTGAACCATCTTTTCGGACTGCATCCGGGACATACACTCTCACCCGTCACTACACCGGAGCTGGCACAGGCATCGAGAGTGGTGCTCGAACATCGTGGTGACGGTGCCACCGGTTGGAGCATGGGCTGGAAACTGAACCAGTGGGCTCGCCTGCAGGACGGCAATCACGCCTATAAATTATTTGGCAACCTGCTAAAGAACGGTACACTAGACAATCTCTGGGATACTCATCCGCCTTTCCAGATTGACGGTAATTTCGGAGGAACTGCAGGAGTTACGGAGATGCTTTTGCAGAGTCACATGGGATTCATACAATTGCTTCCCGCACTGCCCGACAGCTGGAAAGAAGGATTCGTAAGCGGACTCTGCGCCCGGGGAAACTTTGAAGTGGACATCCGGTGGGAAAACGGCGTATTGGAGAAAGCGCTCATTATTTCCAATGCCGGCACTCCTTGTACGATAAGATATAAGGACAAGGTACTGTCGTTCAAGACTTCAGAAGGTAAACGCTATGAAATCCTGTTCAAGGATGGAAAACTGAAAAAAACTAATTAAAAATTCAATTCAAAGAGTTATGAGAAAACACACATTTCTGCTCTTGTTGCTTGGCATGCTTTTCGCCTTTACTGCGCAAGCCGGCAACAGGCACCGTTTTGAAATCAAAGGCGGACAGTTTGTCTATGACGGAAAGGCTACCCGGATTATCTCCGGTGAAATGCACTACGCGCGCATTCCGCACCAGTACTGGCGGCATCGCATGAAAATGCTGAAGGCCATGGGGCTGAATGCCGTAGCCACTTACGTATTCTGGAATTTCCACGAACCGGAACCGGGCAAATGGGACTTCAGCGGTGACCGCAATCTGGCGGAGTATATCCGTATTGCCGGAGAAGAGGGGCTGATGGTGATACTCCGTCCCGGTCCTTATGTATGTGCGGAATGGGAATTCGGCGGTTATCCCTGGTGGTTGCAGAATGTGGAGGGCATGGAATTGCGGCGTGACAATGAGCAGTTCCTGAAATATACCAGGCTGTATCTGGAACGGCTGTACAAGGAGGTGGGTAAACTGCAGGTTACCCAAGGCGGTCCCATCATCATGGTGCAGGGGGAGAACGAGTTCGGCTCTTATGTCTCCCAACGGAAAGACATCACTCTGGAAGAACATCGCGCTTATAATGCTAAAATTATCAAACAGTTGAAGGAAGTGGGGTTTGATGTGCCCATGTTCACCTCGGACGGAAGCTGGCTGTTCCAAGGAGGCAGTGTACCGGGAGCCCTGCCTACGGCCAATGGCGAAAGCAATATCGAGAATCTGAAGAAAGTGGTAGACCGGTACCACGGGGGACAAGGCCCTTATATGGTAGCCGAGTTCTATCCAGGATGGCTGGCTCATTGGGGCGAACCCCATCCGCAGGTCAAAGCATCTGCCATAGCCCGCCAGACGGAGAAATACTTGATGAACGATGTGTCTTTCAATTATTATATGGTGCATGGTGGAACCAATTTCGGCTTTACCAGCGGTGCCAACTATGATAAGAAGCATGACATCCAGCCCGATCTTACCAGCTATGACTACGATGCCCCTATCAGTGAGGCGGGATGGGTGACCCCAAAATATGACTCCATCCGTAACGTGATAAAGAGATACGTAGATTATCCTTTGCCCACAGTACCGGAAACATTCCCACTGATAGAGATACCTTCCATTGAGCTACAACAAGTGGCCGATGTGCTCGCCTTGGCCGAAGCGCAGGAAGCCGTACAGAGCGACCGGCCGCTGACATTCGAAGAATTGAATCAGGGCTATGGCTATGTGCTCTACAGACGCCACTTCAATCAGCCCATCAGCGGCCAACTGACCATCGAGGGACTGCGTGATTATGCTACGGTGTATGTGGACGGTGAATATGTCGGGCACCTTAACCGTTACAATAAAAGCTATTCTATGGACATTGAAATCCCGTTCAACAGTAACCTTGAAATTCTGGTAGAGAACATGGGACGTATCAACTATGGTTCGGAAATAGTACACAACAACAAGGGAATCATCAGTCCCGTAAAGATTGACGACAACCTGATTGAGGGCGAATGGGAAATGGTGAAGCTGCCAATGAACGAGGTCCCTGTATTCGAGAAAATGCCTGCGAACACTGTAACGTCAATTGTAGAGGGCGATACCAATGCCTTAGTCCATAAGCCGTCCCTCTATAAAGGTATATTCACACTGCAAGATACCGGAGACACCTTCCTCAATATGGAAGGTTGGGGTAAAGGTATAGTCTTTGTCAACGGCATCCATATCGGACGCTATTGGCAGGTCGGGCCTCAGCAGACTTTGTTTGTTCCCGGTATCTGGCTGAAGAAGGGTGTGAACGAAATCGTTATCTTTGATCAACTGAACGAAAAGATAAGGACAAGAATCGGTACGGTGAAGATGCCGGTATTGACTGGCTTGAGGATAAATAAGTGACGTTATCCAGCCGTATTCATTGAGTGAAAATGCATTATTGACATATAGTCTGATAATAAGAGCACTAACGGTATGAAGAAAAAACGTGGTTGACCGGCACTGGACAGGGTGCGAAAGCTAACCCGGGGAGCAACGGTAAGATTCTCCCCAATCAGTTACGAGATACTAAGGTTTTGGGTTGGAAAGACAAGCTGGAGTCTGACGGTCTATATCAGGAGGAATGACACTGGTGGAGATGACGAATAACTTGAACCTGCAGACAAGCCCCAGGCTCCAGACGCGCCTACAGAACCAGACAGATAATAGATCTGGAAATAAGACCTAGCTCCACTTTCCGATAATCAGAGGCACATATCCCTTGCCTTTTGATACCGGAAGAACATTTATCCTTTGTTTTTTGTTATATCCCTGCAAGCCTTTTGGATAATAGTGTTAGTCTGTAGAGTCAGGTTACAGTTATATCTCTTATCGGTAGTGTTCACTGTATTCCGGGAGGCTTCTGTCTTTTGTAAAGTGAGAAAGACAGCCCGATTTGAAATTACCTTATACGCTGCAAATATCCTCACGGACTGAAGCATTCCCAGGCTGTCTTTCATTGTTACCTGAAAACCTAAAACGCTTGTCTGTTAAATATTTGTAAAGATAAGACAATCGGATGAAATATGCAAATAATTATTCCACGTCTTCATTAAAAAATGCTTGTCGTTCCCGAAAAAGTATTATTTCGCACATGCCGAAGCACCGCCTTCGATACTTCTTTTTACATAATTAGATGAATAGATATATCCCATTCCAATAGTCTGTAAGATTAGCTGCTCAATTGCAGTTCGAATCTATTGAAAGAAACAATAAAGCCAGGGGCAAGTAATCTTTCAGTTCTTTCTCCAAAAGTTTGACAGCTTGTTGCACACGGTAGTACACCAGCTTGTCGGACACGCCCAGCCTGACTGCCACTTCCTTACATTCCAATCCTTGCATTCTGTAAAGCATGAAGGCTTCGCGATAAGTTTCCGGCAGAGATGCCAAGGCTGCTTCAATGCGTTGCTGCAGCTCTTTAAAGCTGAACGGTTCTTCGTCATAGAGAAGATCGTTCATATCCTGACAGAAACGTTCGTCGGCACGGTGCATGGCATCCTCTTTGGCCCAACGGTTGAGGATACGGTAATAGACCATACGGAACAGATAGGCCTGAAGTGACGTGGTGATAAGTAATGATTCACGTTTTTCCCAAAAAGTAGCGAACACTTCTTGTACCACACCTTCAGCATCTTCCAAATTTACAAACCGGCGGGCATAGGCGCATAGCATAGAATAGTAGTGCCTGAATAGTTGTTCAAAACACTTCTTGTCCCCACGCTTCAATGCCCGCAGCAAGAGCGTTTCTTCTTCAGAAAGTCGATTCAAGGTTTCCATGGGCCCTTCCTTGCCATATGCAATCTCTTTTTTGTTTTGCAAATATAACCATTTTATGCAGAATTAAAAAAAAACTTAAAAAATCGCCATCTGTTTAGAAAAGCAAATCTCTGCTCTGTCATTGTGTATGAAGAGTGCAAAACAAAATTTTGTATTTCCGGGAGACCGGCAAAACAGACGTTCGATTTCTCTTCACAAACAATTGAAATGCAAATGGAAACAGATGATAAAAAAAATATAGAAGAGTTGCTCGTCCGCTATTGCGAGGGTAAGGTGACCGAAGAGGAGAGCGTAAAGGTAAAGCGTTGGATGAAGGCTTCTCCCGAGAACCGTCGTATGGCGCAACGCATCAATCGTCTTTGCCTGGCTGCGGATACAATGGAACTACAAGAGGAAATTGACGTGACAAGGGCCTTCCGAAAGGTACGCCGATACGGCTTGACGAGCCGTTTTCGCCAGAGCGCAAAGTGGATGCAGCGCGCTGCGGCTGTACTTTTTCTTCCTTTGCTGGGCTTGTGGCTGTTACAGCAGTTCGATGTTTGGAAAGAGCAGCCACAACTGGTGGAGGCACATACCCATCCGGGCATGTCATCATCCCTCACATTGCCGGACGGTACCAAGGTGTGGCTCAACTCAGCTTCTACGCTTACCTATCCCGACAGCTTCAGCGGTGACACCCGCCGGGTGACCTTGAAAGGCGAAGCTTATTTCGAGGTGAGCAAAGACCCGAAACGGAAGTTCATCGTTTCCGCCCCGCACAACACGAAGATAGAAGTGGTGGGCACTCATTTCAATCTGGAGGCCTACGAGGAAGAACAGAAAGTAATGGTCACTTTGACAGAAGGGAAGATTAATTTTGTCTATAGCACCGGAGACAGGGTAAAGGGCGTTTCCATGTCCCCCGGCAATAAAGTCATCTATCAGGCGGAAACCGGTGAAATAAAAATGTTTGCCACTTCCGGTGTGAGTGAAACCGGATGGACGCAAGGGAAAATCATTTTGGAAAACACCTCGCTCGAAGAGTCACTTCGTCTGTTGGGCAAGCATTTCCATGCCGATTTTGTGGTGACAAATCCCAAGCTGAAAGAATATTCGTTTACGGGCGTGTTTGCCAACCAAAGCCTGGAACGGGTACTTCAGAAGTTTCGCCTTTCGTCGCACATCAATTGGCGATACCTCAATGCCGAAGATGACACGGAAAGCAAGCCCCGCATTGAGATTTACTGACGGACAGATATACCCACAATTCAATAATCTTAAATAATGGAAAACGAAAATGACGTACTACTTGAAAAACATCGCACAGCAATCGCCACCGGAAGAGAACGGCAAAGCGCCATCTTCCAGCCGTGAGAAGACAATCAAAGAACTAACAACTATTTAAATCTATCTATTATGAACAAAAAAAATTCGCCTTTACGCAAGGCGACCCGTTCGCTTTGGCGAAATTCCAAAAGAATACCGCTCTGCATGCGGTTCTTCGTTCTGTTTCTGGCTTGTTCCGTGAGTTTGGCATATGCCACCGGAAGCTATGCGCAGAATGCGAAAATCAATATTGAGTTGAAAGACAAGAGTGTGAAGGAAGTGCTTAAAGAGATTGAGAAACAGTCCGGAATGAGCTTCTTCTTCAACAACAAGCACATTGACGTGAATCGCCGCGTGTCCGTATCGGCTACGGAAGGTAACGTAATGGAGGTGCTTGATGAAGTGTTTGCCGGTACGGGGGTTACCTACTCTGTTTCCGACAAAATGATTGTGCTCTCCGCAGCTCCACAGCAGGGCAGCAAAATCCAGATAGAAGGTACAGTAACCGATGCCGAGGGAACCCCCTTCATTGGAGCAACAGTGATGGAAGTTGGAGGAAATGCCAATGGGGTGGTGACCGACATTGATGGTCACTTCAACCTGCAGGTGGCAGAAGGCGCAATTTTAGAAGTGTCTTACATCGGTTATAAAACACTGCGTGTGAAGGCTGTGGCCGGTCGTCCTATCAACATCCGTCTGACCGAGGATACCGAGTTGCTGGACGAAGTGGTAGTGGTGGGCTATGGCACACAGAGCAAGAAGTCACTGACAGGTGCTGTGGGAACTATGGACATGAAGGAAATTGAGGCTTCCACAGTTTCGTCCATCTCACATGCCTTGGGCGGCAAGGTGGCAGGTTTGCAGGTCAACCTGCAGTCTGCTCAGCCGGGTGGTGCTGCCAAGTTCCGCATCCGCGGTGAGGCTTCTACCGGTGCCGGTAACGAACCACTGATTGTGATAGACGGTTTCCCGGTGAACAACACGGGCAGTCTGGGTTCGGGTACAGTATATGATGCCGGTAATACCGATAACCTGCTTGAGTCGCTCAACCCCGAAGATATCGAATCCATCTCCGTGCTGAAAGATGCCGCCTCTACGGCCATTTACGGTGCACGTGCCGGTCACGGTGTGATTCTTATCACGACCAAGCGTGGTAAAGAAGGGCGTGCCAAGGTCTCTTATTCTGCATCGGGTCAGTTCCAGAACATCCGTTCCAACTATGATGTGCTAAGCACACGCGAATATATGGAAGTGGAAAACCTTCAGCTCAAGGAACGTTGGATGAAGGAGAACGGTCAGGGCATTTATGCCGGATATATCACTCCGAATCCTAATCCGACTCCTTTCACTCCGAAATTCGACTTGAGTAAACCCGTACAGGGCACCGACTGGCTGGACGAAGTGACCCGTACCGGATTCATGCACCAGCACAACCTCTCCATCAACGGTGGGGGCGAACGTACCAAGTACATGGCTTCCTTCAACTATATGAATCAGGAAGGTGTGGTGAAGCAGAATGCCGTGAGCCGTTTGTCTGCCCGCATCAACCTCGACCAGGTTATTAACAAGTACCTCAGCGTAGGTTTGACAGCCAACTACTCTCAAAACCGATACGACAACGTGCCTTTGGGTGACGGTGACAACGAGAATGCAGGTATCCTGGTATCTGCCATCCGTTTCAACCCTACCATTTCCGTGCGCGATGAGAACGGTGACTATGCAATGGACCCCTCACGTTCTAATTTCCCTAACCCGGTTTCACTGCTTGATATTACCGATGAAACTGTGAAAGACCGTCTGATGGGCAGCGCTTTCGTTGTATTGAAACCTATTAAAGGTTTGGAACTGAAAGCAACGCTCGGTGCGGACCGCCGTATGCAGAAGCGTCACAACTATATTCCCAAGACAACGTTGCACGGCGCAGAGAAGAAGGGTAAGGCAAACGTGTACTATTCTGATGCTACCGACTATCTGATGGATCTTACAGCAACCTACAATACAATTATAAGGGAAAAGCATAACCTGAAGGCTTTGGTGGGGTACTCTTACCAGCAGTTCAATTCCGAGAATGTAAACGCCGGAAACGAAGACTTCATTACGGATAGCTTCCTCTATCACAATCTGGCAGCCGGAGACTACGCAAAACCGTTCGTTGGCTCAGGAGCTTACAAGAACAGTCTCGGATCTTACTTTGCCCGCGTCAACTACCAGTATGAAAGCAAGTACCTGTTGGAAGCTACGCTGCGTGCCGATGGAGCCGGTAACTTCGATAAGGACCACCGTTGGGGTTGGTTTCCCTCCGTGTCGGCCGGTTGGGTCATCAGTGAAGAGAAGTTCATGGAGGGTACGCAAAACTGGCTTTCCAACCTGAAACTGCGTGCCAGCTTCGGACAGACCGGTAACTTCAACATCGGAAACCGAATCTATACGTTCTATGGCAAAGATGCCAGCAGTACTCACCAATATGTATTCGGTAATCAGTTGATGGGAGGTGTCTATGCTTCCGATCTGGGTAATCCTAACCTGACTTGGGAAACGACTACTGAGTTCAACGTAGGTCTGGACATGGGTTTCCTGAAGAACCGCATCCGTCTGACAGCAGAGTATTTCAATAGACGAATAACGGATATCCTTGTGGAAAAGAACCTGCTTTCTTACAATGAAATACAAAAAATTGCAGATAATGCCGGTTCTACACAGAGCTCCGGTTTTGAGTTGACTTTGAACACGGCCAATATCCAGACACGTGACTTTGAATGGAACACCACATTGACCTTGGCTCACTACAACGACCGCTGGCGTACCCGTCCGGATACTTGGAAGCCTGCCGTTTACGAAAAAAAAGACGATAATCTGAAAGCCATGTGGGGATACCACGCACTGGGCATCCTGCAACCGGGTGAGAAAGCTCCTGCACATCAGGCCGACCTGCTGCCGGGACAGATGGTACTGGAAGACCGTGACGAAAACGGTACATTGGATGACAATGACAAGATTGCTTACGGTAACAATGCTCCCAAGATTATCTACGGTTTCAACAACGCCCTACGTTACAAGCGTTTTGACTTCAACATCTACTTCTACGGTGATGCCGGCCGTAAGGTAACTTCCAGCTATTGGGAAGACTGGATCGACACCAACCAGAATTCACAGAATATGTCACGCTACGTATACGACTCCTTCAGCAGTGAGAACCAGAGTTCCAAGAACCCGAGTATCCTGGGCAGCAGCCGCGGTAACGGAGACTACTACTTGAAGTCGCTCTACTACATTCGTTGTGGTAACATCACCTTGGGCTACAATGTTCCGGTGAAAAAGAGCTGGAACATCTCCAACCTGCGCGTGTATGCCGATGTCAACAATCCGTTCGTCATCACCAACTGGTCCGGACTTGACCCCGAAACCGATACAGGCACTTACTCTTATCCTAACGTGACTTCTTACAGCCTCGGCTTGAACATCACCTTCTAAGGAGAAAAGAGAAAACGAATAAGTATAAAAAAGAACAAAATAAAAAGCTTAATCGATATGAACAAGATAACAAAACTGTTGATGGGCATCCTCCTCCTGGCGGCTACAAGCTGTGAGCTGGAAAGCGAAGTGTATGACAAAATCAGCCCAGACAATTTCCCCACTACCGAAAGCGATGCCAAGGCATTGCTGGTGGGCAGTGTGTATGCGGCTTTCTCGGCCGACGGATACAGCAACCTCTATAGTGCAGCCAATGGCGTGCAGACCCTTTCCGACTGCGTGGCCGACGTGATGACCTGCTCTTGGGGTAACGACTGGAACCTGATGGCTTTCAATAACCATACGGCTGAAACCGGTCTGCTGAACAATAACCTGAACCAGTTCCGTTGGTTCAAATATTTTGGCGGTATGATACTGACCGCCGACCGCATCGCCAACTCTCCCGCGTCCGACAAGGTGAAGGAGATGGCTGTGGCCGAAGCGAAGTGCGGTATGGGATTTATGGCGTTCCTGCTCTATGACCTCTATGGCCCCATCATTTTACCTACATTGGAAGAACTGAAGAACCCCACCCAGGACGTGATTCTGCCGCGTGCCACCGAGGAGGAGATGCGTGCCTTTATTGTGGATAATCTGACCGAAGCTGCCCGCGTGTTGCCCTACAAGTGGCCTGACGGAGATTACGGACGTTTCACCAAGGGACTGGCCAACACGTTGCTGATGAAATACTACATGCGCGTGAAAGACTTCAAGAGCGCCGAGACAATAGGTAAGGAACTGGTCGAGAATAAGGAATATGGCTATGCCATCGAAGACGATTACTACAAGCTCTTCTCTCTCGAAGGGAAAAGAAATCCGGAAATCGTTTACGCAGTGCCTTGCTCTGATAAAGGACAGAACTCTCTCTATCAAGTGCATGTGTATCCGAGTGATTTCCCCCACAAACAATACTTCCCCAACGCACCGGAGCAAGTGACTCTGTGGGGTGGATACCGCATGGCATGGTCTTATTACCATACTTTTGAAGAGGGTGACTACCGTCTGACACGGATTTATGGAGAATATACAGATAATGGCGGCAGATTCCACAGCGAGGAAGCCGACAAGACGGACGGCTCGCTTAGAGTAGGGGCTGTTCCGGGCAAGTACTCCATCGATGGGATGATTGGTGACAAAGGTCTGTGTGACGTGGTGGTGTTCCGCTTTTCGGATGTGAAGACGCTTTATGCAGAGGCAGTGGTGCGCAACAGCAACAGCGTGAACGCTATGGCAAAAGAGTATCTGAATGAAATCCGCACCAAGCACGGCAGGTTGACCGCCTTTACCGACGAAGAGATTGGAACGGTGGATAAGTATCTCGACAAGTTGCTCGAAGAGCGCGGTCACGAGTTCTATATGGAAGGCGTGCGCCGTCAGGACCTTATCCGTCACGGGCGTTTCGTGGAGATGTGTATGAAAAAGAACGAATACGCAGGACATTCAACTGCCAACTTGCAAAGGATGGAGAACGGTGTGCCGGTTTATCACTTGATACCTCTGCCTGTAAGTCTTATTCGTGAGGGTCAAGGCAAGATTGTGCAAAACCCCGGATTCTGATAAACAGTCAATAAATACTATATACTTGTATTATTCTTAGATTGGGAGACCGGTGTACGTGAGGTATATCGGTCTCTTTTTGCTATGAATTGACTTAATTTCTTAGTTTTGTAGATGAATTAAATTTTTATACTTCCTATATTTTGTATATCATGAGACATAATTGTATTTTATGCAGCGCACTGGCTGCCTGGCTGGGACTTGCAGCAAGCTGTACCCCGCTGCAACGTACGGTGGAATTCACCGGAATCTGTGCAGATGATGCACAAGTGTCGTGCGGGCTCTACAATCCCGGCAGAGGCTTCCGTCTGGAAACAGCTTTGGATGTGGCCATGGACAAGGAAAATCCCGGAAAACAGTTGGCTGAACTTTCTGAAAAATACTCGGCAGACAGTGTGTCGCTTTCGCAAAGTTATTTCTATTTGACTTTCCTGGCAGACAAGGAACTGACGGACGATGACTTCGCCACCATGCAAGCATATTTTGACGAGATGCGCCGGCTTGGAAAGAAGGCGGTGCTACGCTTCGCATACGAAAAGGACTTCATGGGACGATCGCCCATAGGACCTACCGAAGAACAAATATTGCATCACCTCGAACAGTTGAAGCCGATATTGAAGACCAATAGAGACCTGATTTTGGTAGTGCAGGCGGGATTGATCGGTGCTTGGGGAGAGTGGCACAGTTCCATTCACGGACTGGAGAACTCGCTGCAGACCAAGAGGAACATCCTTGAAAAACTGCTCAGCATCGTGCCGGAGGACAAAAATGTACAAGTGCGCGTGCCCGAGTACAAAAATATTCTGAAGGACAAGCCGGAACTATACAGACGTATTTCTTTCCACGACGACTTCATTGTGATCCGTCCTGACCGCTGGGACGGTGACATGCACGAGGGTACGGCACACTTTGACCAGATAGTAAAAGAGTCACCCTATCTGGTGGTGGACGGTGAATTGCCTTGGGGATTCTGGAGCGTGGGAGCCGATCCCGACAGCCCTTCTGCCGGATGGATTATCGATGGCATGCAGGCTGCCCGCCGCTTCTTCTTGCAGCATTTCACTTCACTCAGCGTGATACACAACTACAAGGAGCAACATGCCAACAACCGCTTCGACGAGAACAATCCCCCGCGCTATTCGATGATCGTGTGGAAAGAGACAATGATCAATGAAGATTCTTTGAAGAAATATAAGATGCCGGTCTCCTCCAACTATTTCCGGTTGAAGAACGGAAACGGCACGGAACGTAGCGTGTTCGACTACGTGCGCGACCACTTGGGCTATCGCCTGGAACTACAGTCGCTACAGCTGCCCGCAGAGCTGAAAGTCGGTGAGGAGAATCCGATGGAGCTCACTTTGATAAACCGCGGCTTTGCTACCGTATTCGGTGACCATACGGTGCGCCTTGTATTGATGGACGCCGCCGGACAGGTGACCGAACTGGAGACAGCCACGGTGAATCCGATGGAGTGGCAACCGTTCGACCCAACCGATGCGGAATGCAAGCCCTTGCTGCATACCGTAAATCTGACATGTGCCCTGCCTGCCGGTATGGCTTCCGGTGACTATAAGCTGGGATTATGGATAGCCGATGCTTCGGAACGCTTGATGTACGATGCCCGCTATGCCATCCGCTGTGCCAACGGGAACACAACGTGGACTGTGGCAGACGGCGGTCGTTACGGCATCAACGTACTTACAGATGTGGAAGTGACGAATCAAGAGTAGCATGAATTTGCTTTTTCTATGAAATTTACATTGCTTTTTTTTCTTTTAGGTTCTCTTCCTCTCCTTTCGCAGGCGCAACCCAAGGAAGAGGAAAGAGAGTTTGTCCCTCCGTTGATGGGATGGAGTTCCTGGAACACCTATCGGGTGAACATCAGTGGCGATCTGATAAAGAAACAGGCAGATGCCTTGGTGCAGACCGGGCTGAAGGACGCAGGCTATAACTATATCAATGTGGACGATGGGTTCTTTGGCCATAGAGATTCTACAGGGAGGATGATAACCCACCCCGTACGCTTTCCACAAGGGTTGAAAGGTGTGGCAGACCATATTCATGCGCTCGGTCTGAAGGCCGGTATCTACTCGGATGCCGGCAGCAATACCTGCGGTTCCATTTGGGATAACGATACCCACGGCGTGGGCTCCGGACTTTATGGACATGAACAGCAGGATGCCCATCTCTACTTCAATGAATGGGGATTTGATTTCATCAAGATAGACTATTGCGGTGCGGGGCAGGAGTTGGACTTGGAGGAAGAGCGACGCTATACCGAGATATGCCGTGCCATCCGCGGAGTGACGGAACGTCCCGTATCGGTCAATATCTGCCGTTGGGCCTTTCCAGGCACATGGGCCGCACGGATGGCACGTTCTTGGCGCATCAGCCCGGATATCCGTCCGGAATGGGCATCGGTGAAATCCATTATCCAGAAGAATCTCTATCTGTCGGCATACGCAGGAGGCGGACATTACAACGACATGGACATGCTCGAGATAGGGCGGGGACTCTCTTCCGTTGAAGAAGAGACGCACTTCGGAATGTGGTGCATCATGAGTTCGCCGTTGCTGATCGGCTGCGACCTCACCACCATTCCCGAAGCTTCGCTCCGGTTGCTGAAGAACAAGGAACTCATTGCCTTGAACCAAGACCGGTTGGGTTTGCAGGCTTATGTGGTCTTGCGTCAGGGCGAAGGCTATGTACTGGTGAAGGATGTGGAGCAGTTGCAGGGACCGGTACGCGCCATGGCTTTATACAATCCTTCGGACACCGTATGCCGTTTCCGCGTCCCACTGGAAACACTCCAACTGGAAGGGACGGTCAAGGTGCGCGATGTGGTGCGGCAGAAGCAATTGGCGCCCGTTAAGGATATATTCTGCAAAGAAGTTCCTCCTCATGGTGTGCTGATAGTACGTATGGAGGGGAAAAGAAGGACAGAAGCCAGCCTCTATGAAGCGGAATGCGCCTATCTGCCTTGCTTCAATGATTTGGGCAAATCGCCCAAAACGGTGGCTTACGTGCCTATGCCTGAAGCCTCGGGCGGCATGAAGATTGCTTATGTGGGAGGCAGCCGCGAAAACTATGCCGAATGGAATAAGGTATACAGTGAGCATGGCGGACAATACGAACTGGCGGTGGATTATATTCCCGGGAAGTATCGCCAGCTACTCATCGAGGTGAACAATATGAAACCAATTCGGATGGACCGGCTACGTGAAACGGCGGAAGGACGTGCTGTAGCTTCGGTCAAGGTGCTTGTACGCTTAAAAGCAGGATATAATACGGTGCGCATGGGCAGCCCTTATTGCTGGGCGCCGGACATAGACTGCTTCCGTCTGAAACGGACAGGCGACTGACCTGCCGTTTACCCAATATGTAATATTTACTAAAAAACAACTATATCCAATGAAAAAATATTTGCTTTCTTTTTACACCTGCCTCTTTATTTCGCTTTTGGCAGGTAATACAATGGCGCAGGACGTGACCGAACTGAGTGTTCCTCATGACAACGCCCCTGCATGGGACAGAGCTCCCGAAAATCTGCAAGTTGCTTGGGGAAACACTGATTTGCAAACCGACAAATTCATCTGCCCCATAAGTAATAAACTCTCAAAGGCCCTGACCTTGACCGCATGGTGTGGCGAACGCCTGCATGCCAAGTTCCTGATATGGTCGGGGAAAGAAGAAGGCAGCCTGCGTTTTGAGGTGGAAGAGCAGGACGGATGCTGCTGGACGGATGAACAGACCACCGGATTCGTGCGTTACGTGATGACCGATGAACTGAACAAGGATGGTGGCGGCTGTGGTTATCGTCCGGACAAGACTTTGTTTGATTCTCTCCTCGTGGCCGACCGCATAGAGCCTATACGCACGCTGTGTTATGAGGCGCGTACCGTACGTCCGGCATGGATAAGCTTTGACGTGCCACGCGATGTCGCTCCCGGCGTTTACAAAGGCCGGATAAGAGTGGAATGTGAAGACAGGGTATGCAGCATGCTTCCGTTTACAATCCGTGTGATTGACCGCACAATGCCACTGCCCGAAGAACGCAAGTTCCATCTGGATCTGTGGCAGAATCCCTTTGCCGTGGCTCGTATGGCTGGCGTGCCTTTGTGGAGCCGGGAACACTTCGAAGCCATGCGCCCGCTTATGCAGCGGCTGGCACGTGCGGGACAGCGCGGCATCACTGCTTCCATTACCCATAAGCCGTGGAACGGACAGACTTACGACTATTTTGAAAACATGATTACCGAAATAAAGAAGGCAGACGGCACGTGGATGTACGACTTCACGGTATTCGACCGTTGGGTAGAATTCATGCAGCAGTGTGGCGTAGGACCTTACATCTACTGTTATTCCGTCATACCCTGGGAACTTTCCTTCCGCTATTATGACCAGGCAACCAATTCCATGGTAGACCGCAAGATGGAAGTGAACAAGCCCGAGTTCGACGACTATTGGGTGAACAAGCTCTCTGCCTTTGCCGCCCACCTCAAGGAAAAAGGCTGGTTTGAACACACTGTCATCGCCATGGACGAGCGCCCCAAAGAGAGCATGGAGGCAGCCTTGAGGGTGATTCGCGAAGCTGATGAGAAGTACAAGATCTCACTTGCCGGGAACTACCATGAAGAACTTGAGAATGAGTTGTTCGACCTCTGCATCGCCTACGACGCCCAATATCCCGAGGGAGTGGTGGACGCACGCCGCCAACAAGGAAAGATAACGACTTTCTATACTTGTTGCACGGAGTCATGGCCCAACACCTTCACCTTCTCACAACCGGTAGAGGCATCCGCTTTCGGTCCGATAGCTGCAGAACGTGGACTGGACGGATACCTGCGTTGGGCATACAACAGTTGGGTGGAATCACCGAAAGTCGATACCCGCTTTCACACATGGGCAGCAGGCGATACCTACATCGTGTATCCTGACAACCAATCGTCTGCCCGTTTCGAAAAGTTGGTGGAGGGGATACAGATGTTTGAGAAGATACAAGTGATGAAGCAGAATCCCCGTTATGCCAAGAGTGCAGAAAAGCTGTTGAAGCCTTTTGCTTACGGAAAGAGTAATGCTGAATCGTTGTCCGAGGACATCAAAAAGCTGAATGATTTCCTTAACAAATGATTCTCTTGATAAATGAATACAGAAATTAATTTGAAAGATACTGTCAAAATGAAAACATTTCATCCTATTTTACTACTGAGTACTTTACTGTTTTTACAGTTTACGTCTATTGAGGCACAAACCAAGTCTGACAATGATTTTCTGAAAGAGTGTGTAGAATTTGCAGCTGCACAAACTGAAAAAATGTTGCAGTCGGTCGGTGAACCGAATGGACGTAATTATCCACGCACCATGAACGAACAAGGCAAATTGGTCACTACCGGTATGTATGACTGGACTCCGGGATTCTTTTCAGGTAATCTTTGGTATCTCTATGAGCTGACCGGAGATCAAAAGTGGAAGACGGAAGCGCGGAAATGGACGGTTTCGCTGGAAAAGCTGAAGACATTCACCGGACATCACGACTTGGGATTCATGATGTATTGCAGCTATGGCAATGCAGAACGTCTGGCTTCCGAACCTTCATATAAGGAAATACTTGTTGAGAGTGCCGGTTCGCTGGCTTCCCGCTTCAGCGAACGGACACGTACCATCAAGTCTTGGAACTATCGGAAGGCATGGAATGGAACTACCGAATGGTTCTACCCGGTCATCATTGACAATATGATGAACCTGGAAATGCTGTTCTACGCTTCCCGTGTATCGGGTGACAACCGCTATCGCAACGTGGCCATGACACATGCGGAGACTACGTTGAAGAACCACTTCCGCAAGGATTTCACCACTTATCACGTTGTGAACTACGATACTTTGAGCGGAAAGGTTTTGAATCAGGCTACTTGCCAAGGGTACAGCGACAATTCCACTTGGTCACGCGGACAGGCTTGGGCGATATATGGCTATACCATGGTATACCGTGAAACGGGCGATAAAAAGTTCCTGGCTGCCGCAGAAAAGGCATTCAAGGCTTATGCAAAGCGACTGCCTGCCGACCTGGTTCCGGCATGGGACTTCAATGCCGGACAGAAGGGCTATCTTCCCGAAGGGGAATCATATGCCGGGAGATACAATGGGAAAGAGCTGAGAGATGCATCGGCTGCTGCCGTCACCTGCTCCGCACTGTTTGAATTGGGAAAATTGACGGGTAAGAAGGAGTATGTGGAAACGGCCGCGAGAATGCTCCACAGTCTGGCTTCTCCTGCCTATAGAGCAAAGCCGGGCAGTAATGCCAACTTCTTGTTGGAACATTGTGTGGGAAGTCTTCCGCATCAAAATGAAATAGATAAGCCACTGGTTTATGCTGATTATTATTTTTTGGAAGCTTTGTGCCGTTACAAAAAATTACTTCGACGATTGTAACCTCCCAAAGGCATTGTCTTTATTGGCATCATCCATGTCGGACGACATTGACAGACGTAATCTCAGTAAACTCTGTTCGTTCCGTATGTACTATGATACAGGAAAGGTGTGGAAGAAATCGTTATCCTCGACATGCAGAAAGAGAAAATACGTGTGAGGATTGAGACGGTGAAGACTCCGGTACTGGTCTATTAAAAAACTTATAAACTGTAAGACTGAAAAATATAAGATAGTATGCAACAAACATTTCATAGAATTCTGATGTCGCTGGTTATGCTGGCGGCAGTTTTTGCCAGCTTTGCCAAAAATAATGTAAAGAACAAGCAGGCGATGATGCCCGACCGTGAGTATTGGGTGGAGATGCTTTGCAAGATAGCCGATCCCGTGCTCAGCAATATGGCCAAAGGAGAACTACAGAAAAACATGGTGATGGAGTATAGCCCGCAATGGGATGGACGTGACAAGCGTGTGGCATATATGGAGACATTTGGCAGACTGATGGCAGGTCTTGCTCCTTGGCTGAACTTGCCGGATGACGACACTCCGGAGGGCAAGAAAAGAGCACAGATACGCCGGTGGGCATTGCAGAGCTATGCCAACGGAGTGGATCCTGAAAGTCCCGACTACCTGCCATGGAAGGTCCATCATCAAATTCTGGTAGATGCCGCTTATCTGGCTGAGAGCTTTTTCCGTTGTCCAAGCATTTGGCAATCGCTGGATCTCACTACCCGTCAACGTTACGTCAAGGAGTTCAAAGGATTGCGCCATATACTTACCCCTTACAATAATTGGTTGTTGTTTCGTGCCACCATTGAGGCTTTCCTGCTTACGGTAGGTGAAGAAGCGGACGGCTATGCCTTGGGTGTGGGCACACGCAAAATCAGCGAATGGTACTTGAGTGATGGCTTTTATTCGGACGGTCCGGAATTCTCGTTGGATTATTACAACAGCTACGTGATTCATCCCATGTTTCTGGATGTACTCGAAGCAATGGAGGCTGAAGGATTGTATGCTCCTGTCAAAGCAAAGCTTGCCTTGCATCGTATGCAACGCTACAACCAGTTGATTGAGCGACTGATTTCGCCAGAGGGAACCTTCCCTGCCATCGGACGCTCGGCCACTTACCGGATGGGGGCTTTTCAAAGTCTGGCACTTGCAGCCTGGAAGTACGGATTGCCCGAAGGCATGAGTAACGGTCAGGTGAGAAACGCACTGACTACCATCATGAAAAATATGTACGCAGTAGAAGGAAACTTCAATGAAGGGGGCTTTTTGCAATTGGGATTTGTAGGGCATCAACCCGGATTGGCCGACTATTATACCAACAATGGAAGTCTCTATATGACTTCCTTGGTATTCTTGCCCTTAGGGTTGCCTGCCGACCATCCATTCTGGACTGATCCTGCAGAAGACTGGACTTCGCGCAAGGCATGGAATGGACGTCCATTCCGTAAAGATTATCATGAATCTGTCAGAGAATAAGAACTCTTTGTCATGGCATACGGCCATAATAAAGAGTCCCCAAAAAGAATTATAAGGAAAATAAAGTGGTTACAGTGGTTTCCTATAATCAATAGCAAATCAAGACCTTTTTTTTGTCATGGGCGTTTGTTTTGAAAAAGGATTATAGGGACTCATTGTGACTGATATGGTGCATTACCGTTTCATTGATGAAAACAATGGAGGTATCCTTTGGAACTCAGGAGAAGATGTCCGTGGATAGCCCCCCTGAGCCTATAATTTCCATCACATCCCTATTGAAATCTTTTGGAAAGACCGATTAATACAGTCGCCGAACATCGTCAGGTCCTTGTCGATTTTCTCGGTGGTGATCTTTGTGTACTTTTGGGTGGTGGTTATGTTCGTGTGTCCCAGAACCCGGCTCACACTCTCGATGGGGACGCCCTTGCTCAAAGCCAGCGTCGCGAACCCATGGCGGCTTGAATGGAACGAGATGTTCTTGGTTATCCCGCACTCCTTTATCATCTGTTTCAACGGTTTGCAGATTGACCAGTAGTTCAGGTTGGGGAAAACGAGCCCGTTCTCCTGAAACCTTTCGTAACGTTTAATGACCTGCAAGGGAATATCCAGCAGCTTCACCTGGAAATTAACTTTCGTCTTGTGCCGCTTCGACAATATCCATTTCTCACCGTTCACTTCCACAATGTCATCGGTGGTCAGTTCCTTTATATCCACGAAAGAGAGGGCAGTGAAACTGGCGAACACGAACAAATCGCGGATATAAGCCAGCTTTCTGTTTGCAAACTCGTGCGTCATCACCGTCTTGATCTCATCCTCGGTCAGGTATTCCCGTTCCTTGACGTTCTGGTTGACGCGGTACTGGGCAAACGGGTTTCTCGGTGTCAGCCCGTTGTAATGGGCCTTCGCCACGATTGTTTTCAGCCACATGCAGTTTGACCACACGCTGGCATTATGAAGTCCGGCATCTGTGGAAAGATAGATTTCATACTCCTTGATGAAGTCGGGGGTAAGCTCAAGCATGGAAATGTCACTCCGCCTGTAGCATTTCTTTATGAACGCCGCCAGATGGTTCCTTGACCTTACCCGTACCCGGTACGAGCCTTCTGCCCGGTCTATGCCGATACGTTTCCTGAAACTCTCGTTGTCCTTGTCGAACGCACCGAGCAGTGTCTCGTATTCCGTACCGAGCCCCTGAAAGGCGTTGCGTACCATCTCGGCAGTAACAAACGCTTCCCTGTCCGAAAGGCGTTGATAGTGCTTGATGATTTGGGCCTTGATGTTGTCAAGGGCGAGGTTGATGTCCCGCGCTTCCTTGCTCTTTCCTTTCGCCCGGTTGCCTTTCGCATCCCAAAGCCCTTTGGAAATGTTCTGCTTGCAACTGAACTGGGCTACGGAACCGTTGATTGTCACCCGTCCCATAAGCGGGACAATACCGTTTTTCTCCTTGCTGCCGTTTACGTAGAACAGCACTTTGAATGTACTTCTCATGATCCTATTTGTTTTTGCTACAAAATTAGTTATCAGCGAGTTGTACATCGCTATGCAAAATGAGGCAGGCTGTGGAAACAATCTCCGACTCTTTATGAATTAATCCGGTTACCGGGTAATGATTTGAAAACCGTTCGCCCTCGTTACCTTTCATTTCCCTGCACTTTGGTGTTGGCGAGGCTTTCATCGGATTTCCTCATAAGTCATTGAACATCAGTTGCGCCATCATCATTTTTTCGTTTATGATTGATTATTCCAGAGATA
>ENA-UOIW01000487-UOIW01000487.1-human-gut-metagenome-genome-assembly--contig:-P58-NODE-487-length-32065-cov-29.559138_pt1 | contig 32065 bp, 27 predicted proteins | sample MGYA00242334_ERZ723881 | MGnify/ENA metagenome assembly ERZ723881 | reverse complement strand
TTCTCTTTAGAATTGCTAAGTTGTATGGATATCCCCACTAAAAATCTACTGCCCCGCAATCATAGCCGCCCGTGCCGTTGTTACGAAAGACATGCCGCCTTATACGATAGTCGGCGGTATTCCTGCCCGACCGATAAGAAAGCGTTTCGATGAAGAAGTGATACAGAAGCTCGAAACGCTGAAATGGTGGGATTGGTCTGCCGAGAAGATACAGCGATGTTTGCCCTATATTGGGAAAGGTGATATAAACGGGTTGTTACAAATAGTATATAGCATTAAAAAAAAGAGATATAGCAACATTACTCGAGTAAAAAAGAAAAGGCCTTCATTGCTGAAGACCTTTCTTTGGTGATCCGCTTGGGGCTCGAACCCAAGACCCCAACATTAAAAGTGTTGTGCTCTACCTGCTGAGCTAGCGAATCAAACCTGTATTTGCTATCATTTCCTGATTGCGGGTGCAAAGATATGCACTTTTATCGAACCGACCAAACATTCGGGATAGTTTTTTCTGAAAATTTTATCATTTTCAGATTACACAACTGATAATCAAGAAACTAATGCCTGCTCTTTTCTTCTTCCATCGCTTTCTGATAACACCTGCGGCACAACGGCTCGTATTCTTCCTTCTCGCCCAGCAATACACGCTTGTCGTTGGCTACCGTGCGGTGGGAGATATAAGCCAGGTCGCCGCACTTCACACAGATGGCATGCACCTTTGTCACTTCATCGGCTATGGCGCACAGAGCCGGAATCGGTCCGAAGGGTACCCCTTTATAATCCATATCCAACCCGGCTATGATGACCCTTATGCCACGGTTTGCCAGCTCATTGCATACTCCTACCAAGCCTTCGTCGAAAAACTGGGCTTCGTCGATGCCCACCACATCGATTTCGGAACTGAGCAGAAGAATGCTTGCCGACGTATCGACGGGAGTCGACTTGATGGCATTGTTATCGTGGGAAACCACTTCCGCTTCCGAATAGCGGGTGTCGATGGCAGGCTTGAATATCTCTACCTGCTGGCGGGCGAACTTGGCACGCTTCAGGCGGCGTATCAGTTCTTCGGTCTTGCCCGAAAACATCGAGCCGCACACCACCTCGATGCGCCCCCGGCGGAAAGTCTCCTGCGTATGATCTTCTGAGAATACTACCATTTTATTATACAGTGTTTGGATAATTGCGGATGCAAAAGTACGTTTTCTGAAGCAAAAAGAATACTTGTCGGGCTAAAAAAACATGGTTTTAAGGGGAAATAATACAACTTCTGTTAAATAATGGGTCAAATTAACATATACAATCAAAAACTTTCTACCTTTGTTCTATTATAATTTGACAAGTATGGGTAAACTATATGTGGTTCCTACTCCGGTAGGCAATTTGGAAGATATGACCTTGCGGGCCATCCGGGTGTTGAAAGAAGCTGACCTGATTCTGGCGGAAGACACACGGACGTCGGGCATTTTATTGAAACATTTCGAGATAAAGAATGCCCTGCAATCTTACCACAAGTTCAACGAGCATCAGGTGTTGGACGGCATCATCACACGCCTGAAAGCGGGAGACACCATTGCCTTGGTATCGGACGCAGGCACACCGGGCATCTCCGACCCGGGCTTTTTGGTCGTGCGCGAATGCGTAAGGAATGGCATCGAAGTGCAATGCCTGCCGGGCGCCACGGCATTTGTCCCGGCACTGGTGGCATCGGGTCTGCCCGACGAGCGCTTCTGCTTCGAAGGATTTCTGCCCCAGAAAAAAGGACGGATGACGCGCCTGAACGCCCTGGCAGAAGAGACACGCACGATGATTTTCTACGAGTCGCCCTACCGGCTGGTGAAAACCCTTACCCAGTTTGCCGAACTCTTCGGCGGAGAACGCCAGGTTTCGGTCTGCCGGGAGATATCGAAGATACACGAGGAAAGCGTGCGGGGCACCCTCGCCGAAGTGATTGCCCACTTCACCGAGACCGAGCCTAAAGGAGAGATAGTAATCATTCTTGCCGGAAAAGAAAAGTAAAAGTATAAATTCTAAACAGATACAGAACTATGAAGAAAGTTGTTTTATTTTCGTTGTGCGCGGCAGCCTTATTGGCTTCTTGTACAAATTCGGGCCAGAAGAAAGACGCATTACAGGCTCAAAACGATTCGTTGATGCTGGAATTGTCTAACCGCGATGCCGAGCTGGATGAGATTATGGGTTCTTTCAACGAGATACAGGAAGGTTTTCGCGAAATCAATGAAGCAGAAAACCGTGTCGACTTGAAAGGGGACGCTATGGAAAGCAAATCGAGCGCAGAAAAAATCAAGGAGGATATCCGGTTCATCAGCCAGAAGCTGCAAGCCAACCGGGCACGGATTGCAGAACTGGAAAAACAACTGCAAAACAGCAAGTACCAGTCGGCCGAGCTGAGAAAAGCCATACAGAACCTCACCGCCCAGCTGGAATCGAAACAGAAACAAATCGAGACGCTTCAGGCTGAACTGGCATCGAAGAACATCCGTATCGCCGAACTGGACGAAGCCGTGGCCGACCTGAACAAGAATGTCGATCAGCTGACCGCTGAAAACGAAGCCAAAACGGAAACCGTAGCGGCACAAGACAAAGCCTTGAACACTGCATGGTATGTATTCGGCACCAAATCGGAACTGAAAGACCAGAAAATTCTGAAAGGCGGCGATGTGCTGAAAGACAACGAGTTCAATAAAGACTACTTCACCGAAATCGACATCCGTAAGGATAAGGAAGTGAAGCTATACAGCAAACGTGCCCAACTGCTGACCACACATCCCGAAGGTTCATACGAACTGGTAAAGGACGACAAGGGGCAGCTGACACTGAAAATCACCAACCCGAGCCAATTCTGGAGTGTATCCCGCTATCTGGTTATCCAAGTGCGCTAACCGTTCCGCACGCGATAAAGAGAAGGAGAATCATCCTTCGGCAAACGAACACTGAGACACCAAGACACGGAGTAGAATGAGAGGTCTTCCAATCATTTACTCCGTGTCTTGGTGTCTTTGCACTTAATACTCCGAGTCAACCTATCTTATCTATAAAAAGATATGCAGTCAACCCAAACCGTTAAATAACAGTTTCACCCTGTTTAATTATAGTGAAACAGTTGTTTCATATAGGTAAAACAGTTGTTTCAGCAAGGTGAAACAGTTGTTTCAACTATATGAAACTACCTGAAACTACTATGTATCTTCCTAAACGCTGCCATCATCCATGCCAGTTTACCTCATCATTCTTCCACGAGCAGACTTTTATACTGATTTTTCCAAACTATTATCTATTTTATAAGAGGTATTTTCATTTTTTTGATTAACTTGCAATCCAAATCAGGAAAGGGTAAGACCCGGTCTCTGTCACCATGCGCAACAGGCAACCCATCCGATTCTACGGTACGGTAAATACCGAAGCGATGGAAGAGGAAAAAGAATATTAACGAAACCATACTATTTATGGAAAGCAACCGACACTATATCGAACGGCTGGAGAAAAAGGGAGTAAAGCCTACCGCTGTACGCATTCTGGTATTCAAGGCTATGGCAGAAGCCGAAAGGCCGGTATCCCTGCTCGACCTGGAGACGATGCTCGAAACCGTAGACAAGTCGACCATCTTCCGCACACTGAACGCGTTTCTCGCCCACCACGTGATACACGACATCGAGGACGGAAGCGGTTCGTTGAAATACGAAGTGTGTACCAACGAAGAAGCGTGCAGCATCGACGACATGCACACCCACTTCTATTGCGAGGTGTGCCACCGCACGTTCTGCTTCCGAGGCATCCATATTCCGGTAGTCAGCCTGCCCGAAGGCTTCGAGATGCAGAGCATCAACTATATGGTGAAAGGCATCTGCCGGGAGTGTTCACACAAGACGGGCGACACGACAAATAAATGAACATAGACAACTCAATATCCATTTACATTAAAAAAGAAAAACACCATGAATGAAATTTTTAGTATTGCCGGCAAAGTAGCCGTAGTAACAGGCGGTTCCGGAGTGTTAGGGAGTAACATTGCAGAAGGTTTCTTGCGTGCAGGCGCCAAAGTCATCATCATCGGCGCACACAAAGATCGTGTAGATGCAGCTGTAGAACGCTTGCAACAGACTGGCGGTGAAGTGAGAGGCACGGTATGCAACGTGCTCGACATCGAGAGCCTGAAAGCGGTAAAAGACGAAGTGCTTGCCCAATGGGGACGTGTAGACATCCTTGTCAATGCAGCTGGAGGAAACATCCCGGGAGGAACCTTGACCGTAGACCAAAATATTTTCGACATGAAAGTGGAAGACCTAGACAAGGTGGTCGACCTGAACCTGAACGGTACGGTATATCCTTGCCTGGTATTCGGCGAAATCATGGCAAAGCAACAGAGCGGCTGTATCGTGAACGTATCTTCAATGGCTGCTTACGAATCCATTACCCGTGTGCCGGGCTACTCGATGGCTAAAAGCGCGGTAGAAAACTTCACCCGCTGGATGGCTCAGGAAATGGCAATCAAGTTCAATGAGAAAATACGTGTCAATGCCATTGCTCCGGGATTCTTCATCGGCAATCAGAATCGCGCCATCCTCATCAATCCAGACGGTTCGCTTACCGACCGCAGCAAGAAAGTCATCGCCAAGACTCCGATGCGCCGTTTCGGTGACATCTCGGAACTGAACGGTGCCGTACAGTTCCTCTGCAGCGATGCAGCCAGCTTTATAACCGGTGCCGTATTAGCGGTAGACGGCGGATTCAGCGCATTCAGCGGAGTATAAGTTAAATTAAGAATGAAGAATTAAGAATGAAGAATCCTTTTAACTGATTATTGAACACAGAGACACAGAGGCACAGAGAAATAAATTAGCAAATCTGTGTAATCTGTGGTGAAAAAGTGTCAACTGATTCTTCATTCTTAATTCTTCATTCTTCATTTAATTAACTATTTCAGTTCCAACGGGATTCCACGGTAGAAATCCAGAATCTTGAAACGGAAGATGTAATTGTATTTGGCTTGAAGCTGGTCGGATACTGCCTTCATCCATGCCGTGCGCGACTCATTGTATTCCGTCGCATTGGCTTTCCCGCTCAGATATTTTTCTTTCATCAGGTCGAACGAAGCCTGCGCAGCCTCGGTTGCGGTATTGCTGCTGGCGTATTGCGTCTGGGCACTCAAGGTGTTGTAATAGGCTTGCTGTATCTCTTTATAAAGCGTCTTCTTGCTGTCTTCCAATTGCCATCCCAGCGTAGTCTGCTGGATACGTGCGCTCCGCACTCGGTTTCGGGTAGCCAGACGATTGAAAATAGGAATACTTAATGTCACCCCTACATACTGGCTGAAGTTATCCCGCAACTGAGAGCCGAAGTCCGCATTTTCCAATCCCGACATTTTATAATAGTTGGTACTCAGTCCTGCCCCCAGGCTAAGCTGCGGATAATAGGCGCTCTGAGCGATACGGATACTTTTCTGTGCTCCTTCCAGACGATATTGGGCTGCCTTGATAACAGGTTTTATCAACAAGGCATCGGCATAGATATCGGCAGGCGGAAGAGGAGTGCCCAAGCGGTCGACGATATCCACCGCAGGCGAGGCAATGGCAAATCCGTCGGGCGAAGGCAGCTCAAGCAACTGGCTGAGGTCGAGCAGGGAAAGCTGATAGGTGTTATCCGCCTGTACTGCCGAAAGCTCGTCCTGCGCCACACGCGATTTAGCTTCATACAGTTCCGACTCCGACGCTTTCCCGTTGCGGAAATAGGCTTCTTTCTGACTCAGCATCTCCTTGCTCAGGTCTACCTGCTCGTGGGCTACCCTTGCCAGTTCGGCATTGAAAAGCACTTGCAGGTAATTGGACGCCACCTGAATGCTGATGTTCTCCTTCGCCGCATTCAGGTCTTCGAGAGCCGCCTGAAGGTTCAACTTCGAAAGGGCGATGTTGTTCGTAATCTGCAAGCCGGTAAAGAGCGGGATGCTGGTAGAGAGGTTCAGGCCCGTGCTTTGCGTATTGATGCTTTTATAAGTATTATCCGCTTGAAGGCTTCGGCCGAAGTTGAACGAGTGCGAAGCGCTTCCGTTCAGATTAGGCAGACGGCTGTTCTTCGCCGTGTTCAGTTCTATCTTGTTCTGTTCGGCAGTAGCTTCCTGCTGCTTGATAGTGAGGTTATGCTCGATGGCATAATCGATGCATTGCCTCAACGTCCATGTCTGCTGGGCATGTACGGGCATACACATCGCCCCTATTCCTATAAATAAATAGCTGAATTTCATGTTCATCAAGATTTATCAATTCTCTATCTTCAGTCCGCGCACCTTGTCGCCGGGCTTCAGACCCTGTTTCACTTCTGTATCGATGCCGTTGCTGACACCTGTTACAATCCGCCTGCGCTCGAACTTCTGTCCTGCCACACTATCAGTCAAGACATAAACGAAAGTCGAGTCGCCGCTGAACTCCACCGCACTTTCCGGTATGGCCAGCGCGCCTTCCACACGTTGCAGTTCCATTTCGGCATTGGCACTGTAGCCCGAACGGATAGTCACACTGTCGGGAACGGTAATAGCCGCCTTGATTTCAAACTGGTTGGCGCCGTTGTTCTCCGTACTCTTGGGCGAAATGTATTCCAATACCGCATCGAACTGCATATTCTGCAAGGCTCCCAAAGTGATTTTCACCGGAATGCCTTCGTGGATGCGCCCTACTTCGGTCTCGTCTACATTGCCGCGGAATATCAAATCGCTCATATCGGCTACGGTAGCAATGGTCGTACCGTCATTGAACGTATTACTCATAATCACCGAGTTTCCCACCTTGATGGGGACGTCCAATATCAATCCGTCGATGGTAGAACGAATCAGCGTGCTGCTGAACGACGCGCTGTTCTTGGTGATACCTTCCTTTACGATTTCCAGATTGTCTTTTGCCGCCTGAAGCTCTTCGCGTGCCTGCTTGGTGGAAAGCAGCGTCTTTTCATATTCCTCGTTGCTCACCAGCTTGCCTTTGTAAAGTTTCTCCATACGCTCCAGGTCTATCTCCGCCTGCTTGCCGTTCATCTCTGCCAGACGTACCCGGCTTTCCGCCGAATTGAGCGTACCCAGTTCGGGAATCACCTTCACCTTGGCTATCACCTCACCCTGCTTAACGGTCTGTCCGGCTTCCTTATACACTTCGGCAATGATGCCCGATATCTGCGGTTTGATTTCCACTTCGTCGCGCGGCTCTATCTTACCCGTAGCGACCGTTGTCTGCACCAGATTCTTGGTCTCTGCCTTCAGTATCTGATAACTAATTTTCTCCGGCTGCGATTTCTGATACAGAAATACAAATGTCCCGATAAACACCAAGGCTATCAGAACCAGTACAGCGATTTTTATAAACTTCTTCATATAACGTTTAGATTTTTATTTATTCTTTTTTTGGTTTCCTATATTAAAAAGACTTTACTCATCGCGGATGGCGTCAATCGGCTTGACCGACATGGCACGGTAGGCTGGAGCCAAACCTGCCAGCAGTCCTAAGACAAGCAGCAGGACACAAGCCCCGATAGCTTCCCAAAAGCTGATTAAGAAATGAGTCGGAGCAGTGGGTTCCGAAGTGCCTACTTCCACGATATTCAGCAGAAAGACAGCAAAGGCAATGCCCGCCATGCCGGCAAGGATGGTCAGCACCATGCTCTCGGAAAGTATCTGTTGCAGAATGTCATTAGGTCGGGCGCCGATAGCACGGCGGATACCGATTTCCGTCGTGCGCTCTTTCACCGTCACCATCATGATGTTGCTCACGCCGATAGCTCCGGCAAGCAAGGTGCCCAACCCTACCATCCAACCCAGGATACGGATACCCGAAAACAGGTTGTCCACCATGCTGAACATAGCCTCAGCATTTACCTGAATGATTGCCTGGCTATCGTCGGGGTGGATGAAATGGGCACGCTTCACCACTTGTTCCACCTTCTTCTCCACTTCGCTGATGGAATATCCCTTACGGGCAGTATAGCACAACAACTGCACCTTCTGACCGAAGTTGTAGTTCTGCTGCATTGTGGTAAAAGGAATAATGACAGAGGTTTCCGAACGTCCCTGTATCGAAATATTGCCGGTAGACATACTCACCCCTATCACCTGATAATAGATGCCATTGATTTTGATGTATTTCCCACATGGATTTTCCTGACCGGGGAACAAGGTTTCGTAAATACGCTTACCGATAACACACACCCTGCGCCGGTCTTTCACGTCAATATCGTTCAGATAACGACCGTAGGTAATCAACGGCTCTTCTATCTTGCCGTATTCCGGATATAAGCCTTTCAGAGTTCCCGATATCTTCTGCTCATCGAAAATAACATCGACTCCCCATTTAGCCAGACTTGGCGTAATCACATCCACTTCGCTCACGCTTTGGCGGATGCGGTCCACATCGCTGTTCTCCAAGTCCCAATAACGTCCTTGCTGGAAACCTTTATACGCCTTGCTGGTCTTGTTCGTTCCCATAAATCCGGAATTGGTAGCAAAGCCTTCGAACTCGCGCGAAAGCATGTCCTGCATCCCTTGTGCGCCTCCCATCAGTGCCACCAGCATGAAGATACCCCAAAAGATACCGAATGCCGTCAGCAAGCTGCGGGTCTTGTTACGTGTAATCGTAACCAATATTTCTTCCCAAACGTCTAAATCGAACTGTTTCATAACCTGTATTTTTGTAAAATAAACAATGGGCAATGTGATAATGTGCCAATAAACAATGTGATAATAAACAATGTGATAATAAACAATGTGATAATAAACAATGCAATAATGTGCTAATAAACAATGTGACAATAAACAATGAGGCAATTATCACATTGGCATATTGGCATATTTGCACATTCACACATTGGCATATTTGCACATTTGCACATTAACATATTTGCACATTTGCACATTGGCACATTTGCACATTGGCACATTTGCACATTGGCACATTCGCACATTATCATCATTGGCACATTATCATCATTCTGCCCTCAACGCTTCTATCGGACGGATTTTCACCGCTTTCAAGGCAGGGAAAAGCCCTGCCAGCGTTCCGGCTATAATCAAAGTCAAAGTAGCTTCGATGGCAATAGAGAGGTCTACCGTAGGATTCTCGAAGAAGGTCATCGAGAATACTCCCATGTCCATGGTCTGCTTACCTGCCACTACATTCATATATTCCGTTACGGCAATGCCAGCCACCATGCCGAGGTATCCGAAAAAAGTGGTAATCGTCACACTTTCCGAGATAATCAACCAAAGGATAGACATCGGTTTGGCTCCCAATGCCTTGCGGATGCCGAACTCGTGCGTACGTTCGCGCACCGTTATCAGCATGATGTTACTCACGCCTACGATACCGCTCAACAGAGTGAAGATACCAATTACCCAAATGGCGATATGCAGGATTTGAGTAGCCGTCTGCTGCTGGAGATACTGGGTGAAGCGGTTCCATATCCAGATAGCTCCGTCATCGGTCGGGTCGAACTGCTTCTGCCCTCCCAGCATACGGCGGTAATCGGCTTCGAAAGCCTCGTTATCCTGCTCGTTTGTCAACCCCTTAGTGGTAAAGGTAATGTTGTCGATGCTGTCCCCTTTGGCATACACCGCCTGAAGCGTAGTGAAAGGCACCAGTGCCGTCGGCGAAAAGCTGTTCTGGTCTTTATATACACCGACTATCTGATAAACCACTCCGCCGGCATTGATGTTTTTCCCGATGGGCTGTTCGTGAGGAAAAAGCATGCCCACTGTCTTTTCGTGAAGAATCATCACCTTGCGCCGCTCTTCCATATCACGCTCATTGATGAAACGTCCTTCTTTCAGCTTCACGGCTGCCAACTCGGGATAATTAGGAAATACACCGTCTACCCCGATGCTCAGAAATTCTTTCCCGTAACTGAGCGTTACGCTGCTCTGGCTCACTGTAGCACCCGCCGTAATGACATAGTCGGGAAAAGCTGTCGCGCTCAACTCCATGTCACGGTTATCCAGCGAAATGCTTCTTCCTTCCTGCATTCCCCGGAAAGGTTTTGAGGTAGAACCCGGGAAGATTTGCATCGAATTCATCATCATGTCTTCCGATTGTCCTTCGAAAGCATGTATCAGTCCGTTACCGGCACCCAGCAAGACAATCAGCATAAAGATACCCCATGCCACGGAAAACCCCGTCAATGCCGTGCGCAGCTTGTTGCGCATGATGGTGCCGTATATTTCTTGTATCAAGTCAATCATGGATTACAACGAATAGAGTTTACTTATTTCATGAAACCGTTTTGCCCGAAAGGCGAAGCATGATGGTCGATGTTGTCTTCAATGCGTTCGATAACGCCGTCCTTGATATGGATAATCTTGTTCGTCTGGTTAGCCACGCCGCTCTCGTGCGTGACGACTACGATGGTCAGCCCTTCCCGGTCGTGCAGGTCTTTCAGGATGTTCATCACCTCTACCGAAGTCTTGCTGTCCAGCGCACCCGTAGGCTCATCGGCAAGGATGATTTGCGGCTTCGATATCAAGGCACGGGCAATGGCTACACGCTGCTTCTGTCCGCCGGAAAGTTCATTGGGCATGTGGTGCGCCCAATCCTTCAATCCTAATTTATCAAGATATTCCATTGCCAGCTCGTTACGTTTCTTCCGGTTCACCCCTTGATAAAACAGAGGAAGCGCCACGTTTTCCATCGCGTTCTTAAATGAAATCAGATTGAACGACTGAAAGATGAACCCGATCATCCGGTTGCGGTACTCTGCGGCACGTGTCTCGCTCAGATTTTTGATAAGTACGCCGTTCAGGTAATATTCCCCCGAATCATAATTGTCCAGAATGCCTAATATATTTAATAAGGTGGATTTTCCCGAGCCGGAAGCTCCCATGATAGAGACAAACTCTCCTTTGCCGATGGTCAGATTGATACCCTTTAAGACATGGAGCGGAGCACCGTTGTGATAAGTCTTGTTTATATCCTTTAGTTGTATCATACGCAAAATGCTGTTTTTTCTTTGGTTTCTGTCCGTTTAGACGCCGCTAAGGTATAAAAAGTTACGAAACGCCTTAAATAAATTCACTAAAAATTTGCTCCATTCTACCCGATTGTTTACTTTTGTTCTCATAACTAACCTTTAAACGATTTAATGTCATGACAACAAACATGGAAAAATCCTACGTGGTAGGTATGGACATTGGCGGAACAAACACCGTATTCGGAGTTGTAGACTCACGCGGAACCGTATTGGCTTCTGATTCCATCAAAACACACCAATTCGAGAAAGTAGAAGAATATGTAGATGCCGTATGCGAAAAAATGCTTCCCCTGCTGGAACAGTTCGGCGGACCCGAAAAGATTAAAGGAGTGGGTATAGGCGCACCTAACGGCAATTATTATAGCGGAACCATTGAATTTGCACCCAACTTGCCTTGGAAAGGCATCATCCCTCTGGCAGCGATGTTCGAAGAGCGTCTGGGCATCCCTACGGCACTGACCAACGACGCTAATGCAGCCGCTATCGGCGAAATGACCTACGGAGCTGCACGCGGCATGAAAGACTTCATCATGATTACGCTGGGAACAGGCGTAGGAAGCGGTATCGTCATCAACGGCCAGTTGGTTTACGGCCACGACGGATTTGCCGGCGAATTGGGACACGTCATCGTAGATAAAGAAGGACGTAACTGCGGATGCGGACGCAAGGGCTGTCTGGAAACTTACTGCTCGGCTACAGGTGTGGCACGTACGGCACGCGAATTCCTCGTAGCTCGTTCCGAACCGAGTATCTTGCGCAATGTTCCGGCAGAAGAAATCCAGTCGAAAGACGTTTACGACGCTGCCGTAAAAGGTGACAAGCTGGCACTGGACATCTTCCAATACACAGGCGATATCCTGGGACGCGCACTTGCCAACTTCATTGCTTTCTCCAGCCCCGAAGCCATCATTCTCTTTGGCGGTTTAGCTAAATCGGGCGATTATATCATGAAGCCTATCCAGAAAGCGATGGAAGACAATGTACTGAATATCTACAAAGGCAAAACCAAATTGCTCCTCTCTCAACTGAAAGATGCTGATGCAGCCGTATTGGGTGCCAGTGCATTGGGCTGGGAAGCCAAGAAAGCCGAATTCTAATCTGTACATAATGTCATAAACATAAAAAACACAGAGACACAGAGTCATAGAGAAATTATAATATAAGACTTTGTGCCTCTGTGTCTTTGTGTTCAAAAAACGATAAACCGTATCCGCTAGGGAATTGTATCTTCTTCGTTAGCCAACACCAGCCGGCGGGCTTCTCCCTTTATCTGCACATCCGGAACAAAATTTTCCGCCTCTTCTTCCGTCATCAAACCTTTGACGGCAAGGCGACGGGCTATGACACGGTAATATTCCAACTGATTCTCACGCAAGGTAGCATCGGGATTGAACACCGAGCGGAAATGTTTCGGCTTGGGAATGATGGACGCTAAAAAGATGGCTTCACTTACCGTCAGATTGGAAGGTTCTTTCTCGAAATAGAAACGGCAGGCTTCGGCTGCCCCATAAACCAACGGTCCCCATTCGATGATATTCAGATAGACTTCGTACATACGTTCTTTCGAAGTAAGATGTTGCGACTCGATGAGCCATACCATCAAGGCTTCTTCCAACTTACGGGCAATGTTCTTATGACGATTCAGGAAGACATTCTTTACCAATTGCATCGTAATGGAACTTCCACCCCGGGCAAAACGCCCCTGTTGTAAGTCGTATGCCAAAGCCTCCTGAATAGCGCCGGGATAGAAACCGTCGTGATAATAAAAGCTCCCGTCTTCCGACTGCATGATAGCCATCTGAAGCAAAGGAGAGATACGCGAAAGCGGACGAAAGTTCGGATTGGACGGACCGATAGCAAAGGTACGCACGGGTTGGTCGTGCTCGTATGCCGTATATTCGAACTCCTCACTCATCCGGGTCAGGTCGGTTGCTCCCATCCGACGGATACGGAAACCGTGCCCACGCAAATCGGAAGAAAACTTCAGGCTGTCCAACCTATTGAAATCGATATCGACACGGAGGTCGTAACTCAACTCCCCTTCCGCCTGCAATCCCTGCAAATGGCTGAACAAAGCGGACGGAAGCGAGGCGAACAAATCTTGCGCGGGGAAAGGCGGACGATGAACAGATGCCGTAAAATGCCACTTGCCAGTCTTCTCGGCACGTATAAACGGATGAAACGAAAGGCGATTGAACCGGACTGTAGTGGCACTGTCCAACTCGACTGAACGCTCTCCTACCCGAACCACATAACTGACCTTGGCATTATCCAGTCCGATGGTATCGGGCGATAAAGCTGCATGATGCACTTCCAAGCCGCCTACTTCGGCACTGCCCCACAGCGTCTGCTCTTTAACAGAAGAGGTTGCTTGCTTCAGACTGAAAGCTATCGAATCGAATGCTACCATCGCCCGGTAATGCGGGAGAATATAAGGCATCACTACCCGGTCTCTATCGGCAGAAGTTAAGCTTCCCTCTATCAAGCGCGCGTTTCCGTCAAACGCGCCTGCTATCCTCCATCTTCCCTGCCTATTCCCTTCGGTCACTTCTACCTCAGAAAGGAACTTCTGTTCATCAAGGATGAACTCGGGAATATAGAAACAAGTCTGCAACGAATCGCGTTCACCCGCCAAGGTCGTATGACGCAGCTCAGCCTCATCGGGAAGCAAACGGAACAACCATGCCAATGCTTTCTCTACCCTTTCATGATATCCGAAAGAAGAAACCGGTCCGCCTTGTGTCACCTGCGAACGGCGGAAAAGAAAATCGTAATTTGACTGAGTGCCTTGCTTGACAAAGGTACACGCCAGCCCTTCTGTCTCCATACGCTTTACCGACAGGTTACCCCGAAGCAATTGTCCAAGCTCCAGTTCAATCTTTGCCGAAGCTATCTTAAGCAAGGTATCGCTTTGAACCGGCACGACACTCAATCCTTCTACACGAACCGTAGAAAGCGAAGGCATCTTCAACGAAGCATAACTCACCTGCAAGCCGTAACGGGCCGCACAGGCTTCCATCTTCTCCTTGGCTACCTGACGCAGCAAAGTGCCACGCAACAAAAAAAGCCCTGCCCCCGAGAGTATCGCGAGCAAGGCTATGACGATTCCGATTCGTTTCAATGTAATCATATCCGGTTTTACTAAGTACCTAACACCGACAAAGATACATCATCCTCAGGTTTTACGCAAGAATCTGTCTCCTCTTTCTTTCGACACATTCCTGCCCGGACGCGGACGGGCTTGCGGCTTCCGGTCTTTCCGTGGCGGTTTAACTGCCGGATGCTTGCCCGGTTTAACAGGACGATTGGGTTTCATCACCGGACGTTTGTCCGGTTTAGACGGACGTCCCGGCTTTACTGCAGGATGTTTGTCCGGCTTATAACCGGGTCGACCAGGGTTGGCTATCGGACGCCTGTCCGGTATATGAGGTCTTCCCGCTCCTACATCCGGACGCGGAGGCTGAACGTGTGTGAAATGATAACCAGGACCTTTCGGAGGACGACCTACGATGAAATCGTGTTTCCGGAAATCGGGACGACAACGGAAATCACCCCGATACATCGTATGGCGATACACTTTGGGATAGCGCCCCTGATAGAAACTCCTGCCTCCACAATGATGCCGGCTGTGACCGCCACAATAGGTCAGATAATGGGCCGGACGTCCGAAGTAAAAAAACGTACGGTTGGGATACACCTGATAAATGCGCAGATAACACACATTGTTTACGGCATATACCGGACGGAAGAAATAATCCAATGCCATGAAGCGCACATACTCGGCATTGGAAAGAATCCAGCGCAAATCATCGTTGCGCTCGTCCAGGTAACGGTAATAAACATCCAACGCATAGACTTCCCTACGCGCCATAGCCGCTACGTAGGGGTCAACGCAATGGAAGAAATCGTAATTGATTTCGTACAGGTCATTATACTGCGTCTGAGTCAAGTTCAGCTCAAACGCCATCCGGTCGGTAAGAAAACGGGCATTGATGCGGATATCACCCAAACCGGAAGCCATTGCCGGCGATGCCAGGCAACAAACGAGAAGGAGCAGGCTCCAAAAACAGTTTCTTGTCTTCATACTGGTAAGGATTTTAATTTCTTGTTACAAAAATAGAAGAAGAAAATTCCCCTCACAACAGAAAGTCCCCATCTGTCTGTAGGGACTTCCCTATTTGTGATAGGGGAACGAAACTGTACAATTACACAATCCACCAGTACGATTAGAAAGATATATAAAACAGTTTTAAACCAACTCTTTGTAGGCTGCTTCCAATTGCTTCATAGCCCGCTCTACCACTGCCCGCGGACAACCTACGTTCATTCGCATAAAGCCAATACCTTCTTTGCCGAACATCTCCCCGTCGTTCAAAGCCAGCCCCGCTTTGTCTACAAAAAACGCGTTCAGCTCTTTTTGCGACAAGCCCAGTTCACGGCAATCCAGCCATATCAGATAAGATGCCATCGGACGCATCGCCTTGATACGGGGCATACGCTCCTTCAGGTAAATGTCTACATAGTCGATATTGCCCTGGATATAGGCTATGCACTGGTCCAGCCAGTCGGTGCCATGCGAATAGGCAGCTTCTACCGCACGAAACGCGAACACGTGTCCCATATCCAGTTCGCCCGCTTCCAAATAAGCATGAAAGCGGTGAAGCAACTCCTTATTATATATAAGGACATGCGAAGCTGCCAGTCCCGGCATATTGAAAGCCTTGCTCGGAGCCATGAACGTGACCGAACGGTTGCGCGCTTCTTTCGAAATCAGCGCAAAAGGCAGATGCTTGTAAGGCGGAAGTGTCAGGTCGGCATGTATCTCGTCGGAAAATACCAACACATTATTCTCGGCACATACTTCGGCTACGGTTTCCAGCTCTTCGCGTGTCCACACCACTCCTCCGGGATTGTGGGGATTGCAGAGGATACATACCTTGACGTCTTTTGCCAACTGGCGGAACAAATCCAAATTCATCCGGTAATGCCCGTTTTCCAATACCAGCGGACAGGTGACAAGCTCACGCCGGTTGCGTGTCACCAGCCAGGCAAAAGGATGGTAGACAGGCGGCATAATCAACACCTTATCTCCCGGAGAGGTAAAAGCGTTGAGCGCCATTCCCAATCCCGGCACAATGCCCGGCACATAATGTATCTGGTTTTTCTCCAAAGGCAATCCGTAGCGGTTGTCCACCCACTGGATAATCGCCTGATAATAGCTGTCCGGCTTCGCCGTATAACCCAGCACCGGACAATCGCACCGCCGGCGTATAGCATCTACCACAAAGGGAGGCGTGGCAAAATCCATATCCGCCACCCACAAGGGAATCAAATCGGTTCTTCCCCAAATCTCTTTCATTCCGTCCAGTTTCTCGGCATCCGTGCCGCGACGGTCTATCTGTTCATCAAAGTTATATTGCATGTTGTTTTCTTTTTAGGCTGGCAAGTGCCAACCGGATTTCACAAGCAAAGGTAGGCCATTCTGCCCGTTCATAAAATTATTTGAAGAAAAAGTTTGTAAAATGTTTGTTTTTTAAAGAAAAGTATTACATTTGCACCCGTAAAGCTAACAAACTAACAACAAGCGTATGAAAACATTTGCTACATACTTCTTCTTTTTCTTTTATTACTTTTACTTTAGCAATGAAGTGAAGCGGGAGTTTGTATGTGTACATTAAAAACGAAGAGAACAAAAAAACGAATGAATATGACGAAATCCCGCTTCTGCAAGGAAGACGGGATTTTTTATTTTAAAAGCAACTGAAAAAACATGAAGAGAATAGCCATACAAGGAGTGTTGGGGTCGTATCACGACATTGCGGCCCATAAGTATTTCAAGGAGGAGGAAATCGAACTGATTTGTTGCGCCACGTTCGAAGACGTATTCGAATCGATGCGCAAAGACAGCGGTGTCATCGGGGTCATTGCCATAGAGAACACCATTGCCGGCAGCTTGCTGCATAACTATGAGCTGCTTCGCGAAAGCGGAACCACCATCATCGGAGAACACAAGCTGCGCATCAGCCACAGCATCATGTGCCTGCCCGATGAAGACTGGGAAGACCTGACCGAAGTCAATTCGCACCCGGTGGCACTGGCGCAATGCCGCGAATTCCTGCAACATCATCCCGAACTGAAAGTAGTAGAAACCGAAGACACAGCCAAAAGCGCACAGCTGATTCACGAAAAGAACCTGAGGGGACATGCCGCCATCTGCTCGAAATATGCCGCCGGACTATACGACATGAAAATCCTGCAAGAGGGAATCGAAACGAACAAGCACAACTTCACCCGCTTTTTGGTGGTATGCGACCCCTGGCTGGCAGACGAACTGAAAGACCGTTCGAAAGTAAACAAAGCCAACATCGTCTTCTCCCTCCCCCACAATGAAGGAAGCCTCTCGCAGGTCTTGTCCATCTTCTCTTTCTATCACATCAACCTGACCAAAATACAATCTTTGCCCATCATCGGACGCGAATGGGAATATATGTTCTACGTAGACGTAATGTTCAACGATTACCTGAGATACAAACAATCCATTGATGCCGTAACCCCGCTTACCAAAGCACTTAAAATATTAGGAGAATATGCAGAAGGAGAATCAACTTTATAACATACAGCCAGCCGACCGGCTGGCGAATGTGAGCGAATATTATTTCAGCCGCAAGCTGAAGGAAGTGGCACGCATGAATGCAGAAGGAAAAGACGTAATCAGCCTGGGTATCGGAAGCCCCGACATGCCTCCTTCGGAAGAGACAATCAACGTGCTGTGTGAAAACGCCAAAAGACCGGACGTACACGGCTATCAGCCCACGGTGGGCATACCCGAACTGCGTCGCGCCATGGCAGACTGGTACAAACGCTGGTACAATGTAGACCTGAATCCGGATACCGAAATACAGCCGCTTATCGGTTCGAAAGAGGGTATCCTGCATGTCACGTTGGCACTGGTAAATCCCGGCGACCAGGTATTGGTGCCTAATCCTGGCTATCCCACCTATACTTCGCTGAACAAGATACTGGGAAGCGAAATCGTCAACTACAACCTGCGGGAAGACAACCATTGGCAACCCGACTTCGACGAGCTGGAACAGATGGATCTGAGCCGCGTGAAAATCATGTGGACCAATTATCCCAACATGCCTACCGGAGCCAACGCAAGCCTGGAACTGTACCAGAAGCTGGTGGACTTTGCCCGTCGGCACAATCTCGTGATAGTGAATGACAATCCCTACAGCTTCATCCTGAACCGGAAACCCATCAGTATCCTGAACATTCCGGGAGCCAAGGAATGCTGCATCGAGTTCAACTCCATGAGCAAGAGCCACAATATGCCGGGCTGGCGTGTGGGCATGATTGCCACGAACGCCACCTTTATCCAATGGATTCTGAAGATAAAGAGCAACATCGACTCAGGTACATTCCGCCCGCTGCAACTGGCAGCCGCACAAGCATACAAGAACAGTGCCGAATGGCATGAAGAAGCCAACTACAACGTATATCACCGCCGCCGCAAGCTGGCAGAGGAAATCATGCGCGCCTTGGGATGCTCGTTCGACCCCGACCAGGTAGGTATGTTTCTTTGGGGCAAAATCCCCGACACGTATGCCGACGTAGAAGACCTGACCGAGAAAGTATTGCACGAAGCCCGTGTATTTATCACTCCCGGATTCATCTTCGGCAGCAACGGAAAGCGGTATATCCGCATCTCGCTCTGTGCCAAAGACGAAAAACTGGCAGAAGCGCTGAAACGCATCCAGGCAATTCTATAAATGAAGAATGAAGAATTAAGAATGAAGAATCTGCGGAAATCTGCGTTTTAAAGACCTTGTCAACTTGTCAACTCGTCAACTTGTCAACTAAAAAACTTAAAAACTCAAAAACTCAAAATAATATGGAACTCGAATTACAACCCATCGAACTGGAAGGCGTATCGAAAGAACGTCCCGTCGTCATTGCAGGTCCCTGCAGTGCAGAAACAGAAGAACAAGTGATGTCTACCGCTACCCAACTTGCCAACAAAGGAATCAAGATATTCCGTGCAGGCATCTGGAAACCACGTACCAAACCGGGAGGCTTCGAAGGCATCGGTGTAGAAGGATTGGCATGGATGAAGGAAGTGAAACAGGAAACCGGCATGTATGTAGCTACCGAAGTGGCTACAGCCAAACATGTGTACGAGTGCCTGAAGGCTGGCATCGACATCCTTTGGATTGGTGCACGCACCACAGCCAACCCCTTTGCCGTGCAGGAAATAGCCGACGCACTGAAAGGCGTAGACATTCCCGTGCTGATAAAGAACCCCGTAAACCCTGACTTGGAACTGTGGATTGGAGCCATGGAACGTATCAATGCTGCCGGACTGAAACGCCTGGCTGCCATTCATCGCGGATTCTCTTCGTACGACAAGAAGATTTACCGCAACTTGCCGCAGTGGCATATTCCTATCGAATTGCGCCGCCGCATTCCCAATTTGCCTATTCTATGTGACCCAAGCCATATCGGAGGCAAACGTGAACTGATTGCCCCGCTCTGCCAGCAAGCCATGGACTTAGGCTTCGATGGACTGATTGTGGAATCGCACTGCAATCCGGATGGAGCATGGAGCGATGCTCCGCAACAGGTTACGCCTGATGTACTCGACTACATCCTCAACCTGCTGGTCATCCGTAAAGAACATCAGACGACCGAAAGCCTGCACGAACTGCGCCAGCAGATAGACGAATGCGACAACAACCTGATGGAAATCCTGGCAAAACGCATGCGCATCTGCCGCGAAATAGGTACCTTCAAGAAAGAACACAACATGACGGTATTGCAGACTGGACGTTACAACGAAATCTTGGATAAACGCGGAGCACAAGGAAGCCTCTGCGGTATGGATCCGGAATTTGTAAAAACCGTATTCGAAGCCATACACGAAGAAAGCGTACGCCAGCAACTGGAGATTATCAATAAATGATTAAATTTAGGAGTTAAAGAAGTTAGAAGAAGTTATCGCCCACACGGTGGGCTAGAAGTTAAAGAATAACGCTCTTATAATTATAATTAATTAAAGAAAGAATGAGAATCTTAATATTGGGAGCCGGTAAAATGGGCTCCTTCTTTACCGATGTGCTCAGTTTCGAACATGAAGTGGCAGTTTACGATGTCAATCCCAAGCGTTTGCGGTTTATGTACAACTGCTATCGTTTCACCAAAGAGGAGGAGATAACCGACTTCCGTCCCGAACTGGTTATCAATGCGGTGACGGTGAAATACACGTTGGAAGCTTTCCGGCAAGTGATGCCCTTGTTGCCCAAGGATTGCATCATCAGCGATATCGCCTCGGTAAAGACCGACCTGCAGGCGTTCTACGAGCAATCCGGATTCCGTTATGTATCCACTCACCCGATGTTCGGTCCTACGTTTGCCAACCTGGACCAGCTGAGTTCGGAGAACGCCATTATCATCAAGGAAGGAGACCACTTGGGAAAAATCTTTTTCAAGGACCTGTACCAGCGGCTGGGATTGAACATCTTCGAATACACATTCGAAGAGCACGACGAGACAATGGCTTATTCGCTGTCTATCCCCTTTGTTTCCACTTTTGCCTTTGCGGCAGTGATGAAACATCAGGACGCGCCGGGAACTACCTTCAAGCGACACATGGCCATTGCCAAAGGCGTATTGAGCGAAGACGACTTCCTGTTACAGGAAATCCTTTTCAACCCGCGTACGCCGGCACACGTGGAAGGCATCCGTACCGAGCTGAACGAACTGCTCGACATCATCCATCAAAAAGACGCCACCCGGATGAAAGCCTATCTGGAAAAGATTCGAGAGCATATAAAGTGATTAATATAGCAAAAACCATGGAGAATCACAGCCTTTCCGGCAATACAATCTCCATGATTTTTGTTTGTCAGATTACTGACGATAGAACGTAAAGGCACGGTCATCCCCCCACCATCCATCTATCACCAATATCTCAGAAGTCAGCTGAAGGATATCATACGTCTCTGTATAAGTGCCACCATCTTCATACACATAATACATAGTCAACTCCTGAAATTCTTCATCATAGGCATACATGCCTCGTACAATATTAGTACCCCATTCATTGCTGCTATTATAATATTCGTTTTCTTCCAAAAGGAAAGTACCGTCTGAATTAAAGCGAAGCACTTCATTGTATTCATCATTCTGCACATACTTCCATGTGCTTACAATACCTGTACCGGAAGTTCCTTGTTCATCATCATCCGAACAAGCACTTATCCCCAGCATCACAACAGCAATAATACACCATAGGTTAATAAGTCGAAGTGTTTTCATAAGCATTCAAGTTTAACTAAAAAAGGGACAATTTTCCAATGAATTGCCCCTTCCTTTCCTATTGTCAATTAAAATCTATAACCTAAACCAATACTAAAAGTCATGTTCTTGGGCTTATCTCCTTTATATCCATCGCTAAAATCATAAGGACTGATAAAACCGTTCTGCCCTATGAAGTTCACTAAATAGTGTTCGCCTAATTCAACGCCGATACCCCATTGAATACCTAAATCGAAACGTTTCCAATTTTCACCGTCTTCATCAAAAATCTTCCAATCGTCATCATCGTCATCTTTATATTTACCACCAACTCCGATTGCCAAATAAGGACCTGCATCAATTACAATCTTAACTCCCTCTGCAACACTAAATTTATAAGCAGCCAATAAAGGAATATCCAAATAAATAGGTCTTGTTGTAGATTTCCATCCCTCTTCTTTATATTTATATCCCTTAGAAGAAATCATCAAACCGGGCTGGAAAGACCAATTGTCAGTAAAAGCATAATCCATTCCCACTCCCAATGTAAATCCTGGCAAAGCTTTTGCGTCGTCTAACTTCGTCTGATTACTGAAACTCATCCCAACCTTCACGTCCCAACGTACTTGTGAGAATCCAACAAGGGCAATCATCCCAAATAATACGGTTAACACTAACTTTTTCATAACTCATTCATTTTTTAGTGATGGCCTCCTCCCTCTAAAGACCCAATGCTTTCCATAATCTCTTTTAAGCCGAAAAGTGAAGGGATAAATTCCTTATCCTAACAGATAAAGAAAACCACTCTCGACCTGTTAACTGATAACAAAGTTAAAGAATTTTATAGTATTTGCAAATCACCGTTAAGTTAAAAACAAACCAGCATGACATTTTTTAAGGATATAAAGGCAAAAAAGATTCCTATCCGTTCCAAATTCGAGACTATAATATTTACACAACCAAATGCGCCAATATGAAAGGGAAACAGATTATTTATATATAATTTATCAGCACCTTATCATATTGGCACATTGGTACATTAGCACATTGCCACATTAGCACATTGCCACATTAGCACATTGTCACATTAGCACATTAGCATATTAGCACATTAGCACATTACCACATTGCCACATTGCCACATTCCCCTCACAGCTTCACTTTCTTCTTCACCGCCTTCGACTCGTTCTGCAAGCGGTCGAGCGCAGTCACCACGTAGCGGTACTTTGTCTTTCCGTCCTCGTAGGGCAGTTTATAAAAACAGTCGCGCGTGATAGCCACGATGTGCGACGGATCTTTCAGATTGACCTTTTCTTTATTAGCGAAACGGTAAACCACATACTGCACAGCTTCGTCCATCACGTCTTTGGCTTTCGGAGCGGTCCAGAAAAGGATGTAGCCGTCTTCCGTCCATACGGGTTTCACCTTGCGGACTTTCTTTGGTGCCTTGTCATCCATAAAAGGATAGACAGGCTGCAAGGCAGGATACTTGTGATACACCTTTTCCAGCATTCCGCAATAATTGCCCGGATTGTCCACCACGGCAGCGGCATACCACTGGCAACTGCCCTGCACCGTAGGCAGAGAGCGCTGCAACCGGTATTTAGCCGGCATCTGATGCTGGGCAGGATTCTTCGGGTCGGCTTTCGATACCGTACGCATCACGTCCTGCCCGATAAATAACGGACGGGCGGCGGCATGTTTCGCCCACCAGCGAACCAGGGTATCATAGTCGGCGGCAGGATGTCCGATTTCCCAATACACCTGCGGAATGTTGTAATCCACCCAACCGTTGTTCACCCACAAAAGCACGTCGGCATACAGGTCGTCGTAATTCTGAAGCCCGTTCGTATCGCTTCCGTTCGGGTCCGATTTCTTATTGCGGTAGATGCCGAAAGGCGATACGCCGAACTTGACCCACGGTTTGCACTGGCGCACCGTCTCGTGAATCTCCTTTATTAATACGTTCACATTGTCGCGCCGCCAGTCTGCCTTACGGGTAAACCCTCGTCCGTATGCCGCAAAACTGATGTCATCGGGGAAGTCCATGCCGTTGACCGGATAAGGATAGAAATAATCGTCCATGTGGATGGCGTCGATGTCATACCGCGAAACAATGTCGCGCACGATGCGGCAGATATACTTGCGCGACTCGGGCTGGCCGGGGTCGAAATACAGCTGACCGGCATAACGCACGAACAGATGCGGATATTTATTGTAAGGATGAAGGGGCGACAATGCCGTCGTGCCCTTGGTCTGCGCCCGGTAAGGATTAATCCAGGCGTGCAGCTCCATGCCCCGCTTGTGGCATTCGTCTATCATGAATTGCAAAGGGTCCCACACAGGATTGGGTGCCTGGCCTTGCACACCGGTCAGGAAACGGCTCCACGGTTCGAGCGACGAACGGTAAAGGGCGTCACACTCCGCCCGTACCTGGAAGATAATGGCATTGATGCCCGCCGCTTCCAGCTTGTCGAGCTGGCTGACCAGCAAGGCTTGCATCTGTCCGGGAGGCATTCCCTGAAACTGTCCGTTCACACATTGTATCCACGCCCCGCGGAATTCCCGCTTCGGATATACGGTCTGCGCCACCATCGCCTGCCAAAAGGAAAGGCAGAGCAGGCAAGCCGCCAAGAAAATTTTCGCTTTCATGATTATTCTTTCATTTCGATGTTTTTAGTCGGGGGACAAAGATACGTAATTTCATGAAACAGCACACCATTTTCCTCACAGACTTTCTCTTCCACACCGGCAAACCGCACTCTTTATCTGGTCATCGTATATAAAAAACTCCAGCCAATGATATGCCTCGTACTCTTCATCCCAGTCCTCACGCAATCCGAATATACCAGGACTGGAGTCCCAGCCTATAGAGGACTGCAATCATGACCTGCTAAAACTGCAGTCATACACTATTAGGTTTGGCTACGCAGTTATCTTCCCTTTCCGCAGAAGACAACTGACATCGCAATTTTAACTAACTTACCTCCAACATACTTGCAGATACCGAAAGATTTTGCCACAATTCCTTGATGTTGTTTTCAGGATTTTAATTCCGCCGACGGGTTGATTGTCACCTCCAGTAACACATCCGTAACACAAATTACACCGTTTCTTTACAAGCCAGTCACCGCATTGTAATAAGCTAAGTCTACTTTTGTCGCATCAAATAACAAACACTTACACTTAACTAAAGATTATGACAACAAAAATCAAGCAAGCGTTATTGCTTCTCTGTATCCTGTTCATCATGCCGGGATACTTGTTTGCCCAAGATGACCGTGCCGTTATTACGGGCATTGTGACCGATGAAACCGATTTGGGAGTCATCGGTGCCACTGTGCAAGTAAGAAACGAGTCAACGGGCTTCAGCACAGGCTCTATCACGAACGAGAATGGTGAATATACCATCAAACAGCTTCCGTTGGGAGGTCCGTACACAATTAAGGTGTCCTACATCGGATATGGGGACCAGACGAAAAGCGGATATACCCTGAACCAAGGCGACCAAGTGCGTATCGATTTCCAGATGAAAGAAGAATCCATTACCATGGAAGCCGTGGAGGTGGTTGCCAACTCATTAAAAAATACCATTGCCACTACCGGTTCGGCAACTTCAGTCACCGAACAAGACTTGGAAAAACTTCCGGTAAACGGACGTAACTTTACTTCGCTAGTCGACCTATCCCCGCTCAGCACCGGCTCCAGCCTTTCGGGCCAGTTGGCTTCTTCTACCAACTATACCATCGATGGTATGACGGCAAAGAATCCGACTTCGGGAGGTAGTACGACAAGCCGTAACGGAGTGCCTTACGCCATCTCCATGGAGGCTATCCGTGAGTTTAAGGTAGTGACCAACCAATACGATGTGACTAACGGACGTGCCGGAGGAGGTACGGTAAGCACTGTAACCAAGTCGGGTACGAATACCTTGACCGGTAGTGCGTTCGTATACGGACGTGCCAACTGGCTCTCCAGCCCGTATGACATCCGTGGCAACAAGCGGAGCAACGACTTCTCCACCTACCAGTTCGGTGCCTCGCTGGGAGGAGCTATTGTGAAAGACCGTGCCCACTTCTTTATTACGTGGGACCATCAGGCAGACTCTCGCCCACTCTATATCGCCGATATCCAAAACGCTACCGACGAGCAACGCTATAGCTTGAGTACAGATACCCGCGACCGTTTCTTGCAAATCGCCCGCGACAAATATGGCGTGGCAAATACACCGCAATTCGGCGCATTCGATAAAAAACAAAGCACCGATGCCGTATTCGCCCGCTTAGACTGGCAAATCAATGCCACCAACCTCTTGACCTTCACCGACAACTTCGTGAACGACATGAACAACTTAGGATTGGGCGACAATACCAGCATCACGATGTATGAATCGTACGGAAACGTACACTCGTTGAACAACAGTGCCTTGGCAACCCTGCGTTCGGTGGTAGGTCCGCGAGGCACGAACGAATTGAAAGTGCAACACCTTTATACATTAGAGAAATCAATGCCGGGCGACGAGCTTCCCTCTGCCAACATCCCACGTGCCATCGTAGAAGATGTAGAATCGGTTGTAAACGGGAAAAACGTATATACTAACATTCAGTTAGGAGGCCAGCGTTATTGCCCTGAAAACTTCTACAACCACGTGCTCCAATTAGTAGACAATTTCTATTACAACACAAAACGAATCAATTATACTTTCGGTGTAGACCTGATGTACACCCACATGAATTCGCGCTACGGAAGCGAGACCAACGGACGCTTCTACTTTAACGGACTGGACGCTTTTGAAAGCCTTACCCCTTCCCGTTATGTACGCGAACTCTACCTTACGGCAGACGACCGCGTGAAACAGAACATCATGAACGCCGGTGCTTACGCGCAATTGCAGACCAAGCTGTTCCCCGGTTTCGAGCTGATAGCCGGACTCCGCTTGGACAACGCTACCTATTTCAATAAAGGAACATTCAACCAGACCGTGTACGATGACTTAGGCTTACGCACCGACAACGGACTTTCGACCTTCCAGGTACAGCCCCGTGTGCAAATCACCTGGGACATCAATGACAAGCACCGCGACATCATCCGTTTGGGCGGCGGTATCTTTGCCTCGGACATCAACAACTATGCGATGATTAACAACATGGTGTTCGACGGAACCCGCACGGCATCTATCGATGTAACGCTTGACCCGAGAAACGCCAACTATAATGAATTGCTTAACCTGCTACGTCCCGACTTCCCTGCCTATCGCCAAGATCCATCGAAGGCTCCGGGAACAGAACTGTTCAACAATCCGAACATAGAAAAGCTCTCCACCATTAACCTAAACGGAGCAGATTGCAAGGTACCGGTCATCTACAAGGCGAACCTTTCGTACACCCATTTCTTCAACGACCGCCTGAAAGTAACCGTAGGCGGATATATGACACTGGGACGGAACAACTACATGTACGTAGACCGCAACATGGTAGACCAGCCTTACTTCCGCCTTGCAGCCGAAGGCAACCGAGGCATTTATGTGCCAGCAGAGACCATTAAAGACAATGGTGAAGTGGACTGGAGAGAAAGCCGTAAGACCAAAAATGTGGGTCGTGTGTTGGAAATGGTGAGCGAAGGCAAAGTCAACCAGTTCGCCTTCGTGGTAGAAGGAACGTGGAGATACTTCAAGGATGGACAGCTCTCGGTAAGCTATACCTGGAACGATACAAAAGACAATACCTCGTACAACGGAAACGTGGCAAACTCGGCAACCCTCTCGCAAATGGTGGTAGACGACCCACGCGACTTGAGCAAAATGACTTACTCCAACAACCAGTTCCGCCACAAAGTAGTGGTTTACGGAACAGCTCCCACTTTCTGGGGCATAAGCATCGGCGCACGCTTCTCGGGCATCGGCGGAACACGTTATTCGCTTGCCGTAAGCGGAAACCTGAACGGAGACTTTGTAGATTCGAATGATTTGGCTTACATTTACGACCCGAACGACCCTGCCACCCCACAATACTTGCGCGACGGCATCAATGACATCTTGAACAATCCGGAAGTAGAACAAAGCACCAAGGACTATATCCGTAAGAGCTTTGGCAAGGTGGCTGAACGCAACGGTGGTGTAAACGGTTTCTACGGCACACTCGATCTGCGTCTTACCAAGAAGTTCAATCTCTACAAAAAACACAGTCTGGAATTGTCGGTCGACATCTTCAATGTGGCAAACCTGCTGAACAAAGACTGGGGTGCCGGACACACCTTGGGCAAGCAGAACATCTACTCTATCAAGAGCTTCGACCAAGATACCAAACAGTTTGTATATAACGTGAACCCGAACACCGGCGTGTCGAGCCTGAACGGTACACCGTACCAGTTCCAGATAGGCTTGAGATACGCATTCTGATTTAAGAGTTGACTAGGTATCAGGTACCAGGTGACTAGGCTTAAATAGTCGTGACAATGGTACCTAGTACCTAGTCACCTAACACCTAGTCACCTAACAATAAAAAACATAAAACAAACATGAAAACAAGAAAACTTTTCCTCGCTTGCGCCTGCGCACTTTTCGCATTGGCGGCACAAGCACAGACCCAAGTCATCGCACACCGCGGATTTTGGAAGGCAGAAGGCTCTGCACAAAACTCTATCACAGCACTGAAGAAAGCCGCTGAAGCCCAAGTATACGGTTCAGAATTCGACGTGCAACTGACCAAAGACGGCATCGTTGTTGTGAATCATGATGACACCATCGGAGGCTATACGATTGCCGAAACCGACTATGCCACACTGAAAGACCTGAAACTGAAGAACGGCGAAACTCTTCCCACGCTGGAAGACTACCTGAAAGCCGGCAAGCAATTGCCCGACATCCAACTCATCCTCGAAATAAAACCTCACAAGACTCAAGAGCAGGAAAACCGGATTGCGGCAGATTGCGTCAAGATGGTAAAAGAAATGGGGCTGGAAAAACAAGTGGAATACATCTCGTTCAGCATGAATGTGTGCGAACAGCTCGTCAAGCTGACTCCGGAATCGGAAATCGCTTACCTGAAAAGCGATATCGCTCCGAAAGACATCAAAGCCAAAGGCATCAACGGCATCGACTATTATTATAAGGTGTTCGACAAACATCCCGAATGGGTAAAAGAGGCACACGACCTGGGCATGAAAGTCAATGTATGGACGGTGAACGAAACTGCGGATATGCAGAAACTCATCGACCTGAAAGTGGACTACATCACTACCGACCAACCGGTGGAAGCAAAAGCGCTTGTCAAATAAGCAAACGTATTAGCTGCATACGGACAAGGAGTAAAAATCATGCTCCAAAGTCATCTTCCGCATTTAACAAGATTATCACAAATTAGAAATAGGGATGTAACACGGCATCCCTATTTTTGCAATGTCAAATTAAAAAAGGAAGAAAGAAATGAAAACAACATGGATTAAAAGCATCATTTTAGGCTTGACAGCCCTGACTTTCACCACAGCTGCATTTGCAGAAGACAGCAACAAAGAAAACAAGACGAACGACATGACCGTAAAGGTACTGGTAGTAGGACTGGATAATGTAAGCTCGAACTACTTCCCTGCCCCGATGATTACAGAAGAAACGGGAATCCCTCAAGACAGTATCGGCGATACGTATAACCGCATCATCACAAACAATATCATCCAGACTAACAAGAATAAAAAATATACATTTGTATCTTCCGAAAATCTTCCCAACGTAAACGAGCTCGTCAGCGATGTAGAAGTTGACGGGGAAGACGAAGAAACATACGCCGACCTGAGCCACGTGAACAAAGACGAATACAATAAAGTGTTGAACGAAGCAGACGCCGACTATGTACTTTTTCTTAATAAGCACTACTTGAAATGGCAAGACACTCCGCTGCGCACCTTGTTCCACTTCGTAAGTTATTCACTCTACGACCGTAACCAGCACGAAGTGACCAAAGGCAACAATTACTTTACAAGCATGAACTTGGAAAAAGGCGACAAATTGAGTAAAGCGAGCCGCAAGAGTTCATCGAAAATAGCTTCGGAGGTCATTAAAAGCATCAACAAAAACTAAACCGGACTGTTCAACAGATTCTCTCTCTCTTTCTGACGTCGCAACATTTTCGATGTGTTGCGACGTTTTTTTATCTCCCGTCATTCCGAATCATTTCCTGAAATCATCCAATAGTTTTTTCAACAATTTCTTTCCCAGGAAAATCCGGCTTTTCACCGTATTGATTGATACGCCCGTCTTATCAGCTATTTCCCGATACTTGAACCCATCGAGATACATCAAAACGGCATCACGGTAAATCGGAGGCAACAAACCGATCTGCCTTCTGAGTTCCTTACAATCAAAACATATCTCCATCTGGCATTCTTCCTGACCAATATCTTCCGTACACGACAGTTCTTCGTCATCCGGCACATCGGTCCATACGGAATACCGGTTCCTTACCCGATAATGATTGATAAAAAGATGACGCATTATCGTATAAACCCATCCTCTAAAATTCGTATGCTCATGATAGAACTTCCGGTTGGAAAGGGCTTTCAGCATGGTTTCCTGCACCAAATCGTCAACCTCCTCCGCATCCGAAGTCAACCGGTATGCCAGACACCGGAGCATACTACGCATAGCGAGCAACTCTTGCTCGAAATCAAACTGTTCCATTGTTTAACGCTTACATCTAGTTTAGTCAAGCCTCCTTGCCTGTCAGAAAGTCCATAAAGAAGGAAGCAAGTCTCAATTACTGAAAAATTGTCATACACGGAAAGAGAACCGTTACTTTTTGTCAGAATCGGACCGATAAAGCATCATCAATATCTCCAATTCTTTTTCTACCTGGTCTAATTTATACAAAATCGCATCCCAAGTGTCCTGATGCAAAAAAGATTTTATCTGATGAATTTCTTCCAGCAAACCGACAATACGCTTCCACACGTCCTCTTCCCGACAAAATAAATCCTTTTCACTCATAACAACAGACCCGAAAAAGAATCAAGGAAAAGCTTTGGCATATAATTTGCAGCACAACCGGTGAAAAATGATACACAAACTGAAACAGACGAAAAAATCTGACAGAAAGGGACAAAACTTACAGACTTGATAAATTCCATAAAACAACATAACAATGCACAACCCCACCGCCCCCAAGGGGGATTGCTCCTGATATAATTTAAGAATTAAGCGTGGGGAACTTCAGCATTACTTGTTCAGAAGTATCCCCATACTCGACAACACAGTAATACATAAAGCCCCACGCTACTTATTGCATATATAAAAAGTCATCAATGAATGATTGACAGACAGATACCAATATACGCAGAGCGTTCCTTGTATCATTCCGGGTTGTCACTATGAAATTGGGGATTTCCTGAACTCGGATAATGCCAAAACGCTTAATATTCTTTCTGCAAGTACCAGAAAGACGGTGCAAATATAAGAAAAATCACTTCACTACCCATCATTCTGACAGTTTATTTTCAAAGCTTATCAATTTATTTTTTACCTTTGCTAAAACATCTAACATAAAAAGATTCTGACTATGGCAAAATTTAAACGCATCCTGTTGAAACTAAGCGGCGAAAGCCTGATGGGAGAAAAAAAGTATGGTATAGACGAAAAACGGCTGGGAGAATATGCCCAACAAATCAAGGAAATACATGACATGGGCGTGCAAATCGGCATCGTCATCGGCGGAGGTAATATCTTCCGTGGGCTGAGCGGTGCAGGAAAAGGATTCGACCGAGTAAAAGGCGACCAAATGGGTATGCTGGCTACTGTCATCAACAGCCTGGGACTAAGCTCGGCACTGGTAGCCAACGGTGTAAAAGCCCGTGTGCTGACAGCCATCCGCATGGAGCCTATCGGCGAATTTTACTCGAAGTGGAAAGCCATCGAAGCAATGGAAAACGGTGAAGTGGTCATCATGTCGGCAGGCACAGGCAATCCGTTCTTTACCACAGATACGGGTTCGTCATTGCGCGGCATCGAAATAGAAGCCGACGTGATGCTGAAGGGAACGCGCGTAGACGGCATCTACACAGCCGACCCGGAAAAGGACCCGACTGCCAAGAAATTTGATGACATCACCTACGATGAGGTATTGGCACGCGGTCTGAAAGTAATGGACCTGACGGCTACCTGCATGTGCAAGGAAAACAACCTGCCCATCATCGTATTCGATATGGATACCGTCGGAAACTTAAAGAAAGTAATCTCGGGAGAAAACATTGGCACGCTGGTGCATAATTAAGGAACTTGTGCAGAAAATCAAAGCAATTGTTTCGTAGCTTTCAAGTACTTGAGTTTGTAAATCCTCCGTAATGATATCACGCGCGACACCCTGCAGCTATCAGTCCGTATAATGAAACAATAAACAGTGAAGAGCCAAAATCAAGGTGATAAACCTCGATGATGGCTCTTCTACATAAATATTTTATCAATTTAATTCCGCAAATACGTTTTAATCAACTCTAAAAGCATCATTCGGTTTCATGAATTATTAACTGTTAGAGTTATCTTTGTCCAAACCTTCCTGCACCTCAAAGTGACCTTGCCAACTATCTGTTGAAAGACCCGTATATCTTTGATCTGGCAGGGACCAAAGAGAATCCTCATCAGCTATACGGATGCGCAGGTAATGATATTTTCTCTAAACATTCGCAGAGAAACTCTAAACATTTTCTAAACATTCAATAAAAAAAGGGGGCAGTAGATTTTTAGTGGGGATTTGTTTTTCAAATTTAAGGGAATTTCCGA